>Ga0183096_1000074_pt2 | contig 202814 bp, 164 predicted proteins | sample Biomet5_FD_127791 | JGI IMG/M metagenome (GOLD analysis project Ga0183096, IMG submission 127791) | Microbial communities from bioreactor (seeded with sewage sludge) at LBNL, California, USA - Biofuel metagenome 5 (version 2) (version 3) | ecosystem: Engineered > Bioreactor > Anaerobic >...
ACAGTAGCTGTTCCGGCTGCCGTGGTAGCAGTCATTCCCGAGGTCGGCACTTCCACATCGCTCACCGACGGAACAGAAACACTTACTTCGTCACGCACACAACGGATAGAAAAGGCATTCGCCTTTGAGATGGAACTCATTTCACTCGCTCCTGAATACATATTCAAATAATATCCCGTGGTGGAAGCCGCCTGGGTACTTCCCCAGTATCGCCCGTAAACTCCCCGGTTTGCAAGATTTCCTCCTGACAGATAGCCTGCTTCATGAAGTTTTAACTCCGAATCCCACGCATCAGAAGATTTTTGCCAGTATTGCGGAGCTGCATCCGCTGCCGTCCATTCTTCGCCCGTCGGTAAACGCCACCCAAGACCCAGTAACAGGTTACATGGGTCGTTTGACAATAACCAGTTGCTGTCCTCCGAGATACTCGTGATCCAAGGCGTCCATGCATTCGACGGAATATATACTGTCCCGTCATGCTTGTACCCCTGGCTTAAGTTAAACTGCCAGTACCAGCCCGCTGATGCTTCCGTTGCATCGGCCACTGACGTCCCCTGATGATCCGAACCAAGGTTCTGCGTCAGCCAGCATAACGCACTCCCCGTTATCGTGCTGTTCACCGAATGATACGTCACGATCTTACTTACCGGCGCCCCGTTCAACCCTTCAGTATGAATCACTTCAAATTCACGCGGGCAGATCTTAAACTGGCTTACCTCCGGGCTGTAGGCTGTACCCTCGCTGTTGGTCGCGTACGCCCGAACGTAATACGTCGGCCCTTCCGTTAAGCCGCCAATCGTCCCGCTTAAACTGCCCACACCACTGCCTAACGACATTTTATTGTCTGTTATTACCGGTGCTGTTCCCGTCGTGTTCCAGCAAATCCCCCGATCGGTTACTTCTGCTCCCCCGCCGGTCGTCACCGTCGCGGTACAATCCGCAGTCGTTTTTGTTATTGTCAAATCCGGAATAGAAACATTGCTCACGGTTGGAATGGATTGGCTTATGCTTTCCCGGATACATCGCAGCGAGTGACCCTGTGATTTTGAATAGCTGTAAATACTATAAGTTGAATAAAGAAAACGAAACTTCCCATTTCCATTACCATCCTGCGTACTGCTCCAGTACAGACCGCGGTCTCCACGAAGAGTCAATGCCCCTGCTGTTGTCAGATGACCTCCCTGATGCAGCTTCAATACCGAATTATAAGCATCTGCCGGGCTGCCCCAGTTCTGCGGAGGATCACCCGCTGACTTCCATTCCGCTTCAGTAGGAATACGCCAGCCTGTTCCCAGCAATAAATTGCACGGATCATTTCCGGGTAACCAGTCACTGGACTCCGATACAGGAACCCAGCTCTCCCACGCATACTTCGGCATATAACTGCTCCCCGAATTCTTATACCCCTGCAAACGGTTGAACTGCCAGTACCACCCTGCTGATTCATCTGTTGCATCCGTTAATGACGTAGCCTGACGGTCAGCCCCAAGATTCTGCGTCAGCCAGCAAGCCGGACTGCCCGAGATACTGCTGCTGATCGAATGATAGGTTACCGTCTTACTTTCTGCTGACCCGTTCAGCCGCTCCACATGAATGATATCAAAAGAGGCAGGGCATATCTTAAAACTGGTCACCGACGGACTATAGGCCGTTCCTTCACTGTTCACTGCATAAGCCCTCACATAATACGTCGGCCCTTCTGAAAGACCTGTCAGCGTAAGGGTAAATCCACCCAGTTCTGTATCCGTATCCTTTACTACATTATCGTCTGTTGTCGGGGCTGCCGTTCCGCTTGTACTCCAGCACAGGCCCCGTTCCGTAACCGTGGAACCCCCGTCTCCGGAAACAGTAGCTGTTCCGGCTGCCGTGGTAGCAGTCATTCCCGAGGTCGGCACTTCCACATCGCTCACCGACGGAACAGAAACACTTACTTCGTCACGCACACAACGGATAGAAAAGGCATTCGCCTTTGAGATGGAACTCATTTCACTCGCTCCTGAATACATATTCAAATAATATCCCGTGGTGGAAGCCGCCTGGGTACTTCCCCAGTATCGCCCGTAAACTCCCCGGTTTGCAAGATTTCCTCCTGACAGATAGCCTGCTTCATGAAGTTTTAACTCCGAATCCCACGCATCAGAAGATTTTTGCCAGTATTGCGGAGCTGCATCCGCTGCCGTCCATTCTTCGCCCGTCGGTAAACGCCACCCAAGACCCAGTAACAGGTTACATGGGTCGTTTGACAATAACCAGTTGCTGTCCTCCGAGATACTCGTGATCCAAGGCGTCCATGCATTCGACGGAATATATACTGTCCCGTCATGCTTGTACCCCTGGCTTAAGTTAAACTGCCAGTACCAGCCCGCTGATGCTTCCGTTGCATCGGCCACTGACGTCCCCTGATGATCCGAACCAAGGTTCTGCGTCAGCCAGCATAACGCACTCCCCGTTATCGTGCTGTTCACCGAATGATACGTCACGATCTTACTTACCGGCGCCCCGTTCAACCCTTCAGTATGAATCACTTCAAATTCACGCGGGCAGATCTTAAACTGGCTTACCTCCGGGCTGTAGGCTGTACCCTCGCTGTTGGTCGCGTACGCCCGAACGTAATACGTCGGCCCTTCCGTTAAGCCGCCAATCGTCCCGCTTAAACTGCCCACACCACTGCCTAACGACATTTTATTGTCTGTTATTACCGGTGCTGTTCCCGTCGTGTTCCAGCAAATCCCCCGATCGGTTACTTCTGCTCCCCCGCCGGTCGTCACCGTCGCGGTACAATCCGCAGTCGTTTTTGTTATTGTCAAATCCGGAATAGAAACATTGCTCACGGTTGGAATGGATTGGCTTATGCTTTCCCGGATACATCGCAGCGAGTGACCCTGTGATTTTGAATAGCTGTAAATACTATAAGTTGAATAAAGAAAACGAAACTTCCCATTTCCATTACCATCCTGCGTACTGCTCCAGTACAGACCGCGGTCTCCACGAAGAGTCAATGCCCCTGCTGTTGTCAGATGACCTCCCTGATGCAGCTTCAATACCGAATTATAAGCATCTGCCGGGCTGCCCCAGTTCTGCGGAGGATCACCCGCTGACTTCCATTCCGCTTCAGTAGGAATACGCCAGCCTGTTCCCAGCAATAAATTGCACGGATCATTTCCGGGTAACCAGTCACTGGACTCCGATACAGGAACCCAGCTCTCCCACGCATACTTCGGCATATAACTGCTCCCCGAATTCTTATACCCCTGCAAACGGTTGAACTGCCAGTACCACCCTGCTGATTCATCTGTTGCATCCGTTAATGACGTAGCCTGACGGTCAGCCCCAAGATTCTGCGTCAGCCAGCAAGCCATCTGGCCGGACAGGTCTGTAGCTACCGAACTGTAGGTTATTGTCTTGCTTTCTGCCGCACCGTTTAACCGTTCTACATGGATCACATCAAAACTGACCGGACAACTGACAATGCTGGTTACTGCCGGACTGTAGACCGTTCCCAGGCTGTTGGTCGCGTACGCACGGAAGTAGTATGACTGACCTTCAACCATTCCGGTTACTATCCCTGAGAAAGAGCCCAGTCCTGCTCCTCCCGGGATCACATGGTCACTGGTGGTCGGTGTTCCTGTTGTATTCCAGCAGATACCCCGTTCCGTGACAGCCAGTCCACCATCCAGTACGACCGTTGCCCATCCCGTCGCCGTACTCGTCGTTCGGGAGCTGTCCGGCAACGCTACATTGCTGACTACAGGCAGGGACTGCACAATGGCGTCACGCACACAACGGACGGGTAAAGCATATGCCTTTGAAATGGAACTCATATCACTCGCCCCTGAATACATATTTAAATAATATCCCGTGGTAGAAGCTGCCTGTGTACAGCTCCAGTATCGCCCGTAATTACCCCGATTATTTAATGCTCCTGTAGAGTAATAAAGATACCCTGCCGAGTGCAGTTTGATATCCGAAATCCAGGCATCGGAAGCACTACCCCAGTTCTGCGGGTCGCCATCAGCAGCAGTCCACTCTGCATTGGTAGGCAAACGCCAGCCCATGCCAAGCAACAGGTTACACGGATCGTTGGACGAACTCCAGTCGCTGTCTTCCGAGATACTTGTGATCCAAGTAGTAGAAGGAGTACGGGTAGTACCGTCATGTTTATACCCCTGTGAACGGTTAAACTGCCAGTACCAGCCTGCCGATGGTTCTGTTGCATCATCTACTAAGGACGCCTGCTGGTCAGCCCCCAGGTTCTGGGTTAACCAACACAGGGTACTGCCTGACAAATCTGTACTTACTGAATGATAGATCACCGTCTTATCCACCGGGGCCCCGTTCAGCCCTTCAATATGGGTAACGGTAAAGGCAGAGGGACATACCTTGTAACTGCTCACTTCAGGACTGTAACCCACACCGACACTGTTAATGGCATAAGCCAGCACGTAATATGTCACTCCTTCATCAAGGCCGCTTATGCTTCCGGTAAATTCACCCAGTCCATTCCCTGATGTTATCTTGTTATCCTCTATCGTCGGTGATCCTGTCGTGTTCCAGCACAGGCCCCGTTCGGTTACTTCAGCTCCTCCGTCATCGGTCACCGTTGCTGTTACCGTCACGGAGGTTGAACTGTCTTCTTCCACTTCTGCTGCACTTAAGGTCGGTACGACCGGCAATGTACGTATCGTATCTGTCTCTCCGTAACCTGTTCCCAAATTATTGGTAGCATAAGCCCTGACATAATAAACGCTGTCATGCTCCAGGCCCACTATCTTACTTGAAAATTCCCCGATGCCGCTTCCATCTCTTGTTCGGGTTGAAAGGGATACATCCGGAAGCCGGGTACTACTCCAGCACACTCCTCTGTAAATAATATCCCGGCCTCCATCAGACAATACTTCCCCACCACTAATGATGCCGGTACTCCATACTGAGTCGGGAGGGGTCGTGGTTACCACCTCCGGGACTGCCAGCGTGGTTAGTGTATCGACCTGACCGTAACCTGTTCCCAGAATGTTGACGGCATACGCCCGCACATAATAGGTTGTCCTTTCTTCCAGGTCTTTTAGTGTCATCGAATAAGAGCCTGTTCCCCCGCTGGAATATGCTACATTCAGGCTGTCAGTAGTCGGTAATCCCCATTTACTGTAACATACCCCACGATCCGTAACCGTCGCACCCCCGTCGTCGGTTACCGTTCCCCCGCTAACTGCCGTATACCGCAATACCGATTTCGCTGTCGCTGTTATTACTGCCGGAACGGTCGGGGTTGTCACCCTTGCCGACGACGGACTGAAACGCGTACCGTTTGTATTGGTTGCATATGCCCAGATATAGTAGGTCTTATCTGCCTCCAGACCCGTCAGAACAGATTCGATATTCGTATCGCCTGCCCCAAGGGATATCATGCTGTCTGCAGGCATCGGGTATGCCGGATCCAGACCTGTGGTATTCCAGTAAAAACCACGGTCGGTGACTGCTGCCCCGCCGTCGGTGACCACCGAGGCCACTGCTTTGACAGTGGTCATCGTTGCTTCGGTCAGCACAACCGTACTTACTACCGGACGGATACTGACCGTGGTCAGGCTGTCCTGATTCCCGTAGGCTGTCCCTACACTGTTGACTGCATAAGCACGTATATAATATTTTGTTCCAGGAAGTAAGCCGGTTGCTGTCAAAGTATAGTTTCCCTTTCCTCCTGAACTGTCGTTTACCTTCGAGGACAGATCATCGGTCGGATCTGGATTAAGGCTCCAGCAAATGCCACGCACATTGACCGGCATTCCCCCGTCATCCAGTACATTTCCTCCACTGACCGCCTGCGTACTATCGACCATTGACGGACTAATGGTTACTACTGTCGGCAGCGTAACCGAATTGGTTATAAAACTGACCTGGCTTCCGTAGGCTGTTCCCACTGCATTGGTGGCATACGACCTCACATAGTATTTGGTCTCCGGCTGAAGACCGGTTATATACGCCGTAAAACTACCTGTTCCGGAACTTGTTTCATCCACAGTTTTTGTAGACAGGGAGGTTGTCGGATTTGTGTAAACATTCCAGCAAATACCCCGGACCATGATTTCGCTTCTTCCGTCATCGGTTATAGTACCTCCACTGGTTGCTGTGGTGGCCAGTATGTCATAAACCGTGGTGGTGGCCGTCAGTACCGGGAACCCATCTGTAATAAACGTTCGCTCCAATCCGTAGGCTACTCCTATTTTATTAACTGCATAGGCCCGCACATAATAAACCGTATTCGGTATCAGACCTGTCATTGTTCGGGTGTAACTGTCTGTCCCGGATCCATCGCTGGTATAATAATCCTCTGTGATGGTCGGGTTTGTATGCGTCGCCCAGCATAATCCTTTCCTCGTTACTTCGGCTCCGCCGTCACTGGTAATCTCTCCCCCGCTGGTGGCCGTATAACCCCCTACGCCGCTTACCTCAATGGTTGTCAGTAACGGGGCCGTCGGGAAAATCGTTACACTTACCTGGTTCCCGTAACCGGTGCCTGCACTGTTGGTCGCATACGCCCGGATGTAACACTCTGTACTGAGCGGCATCCCGGTAATTACACTGGTAAAGGTTCCACCTCCGGTCCCGTTACTGGTTCGGTTTACTGTTACTGTATCCGGTAAAAAGTTTGGATCAGTACTCCACAATACGCCCCGTCCGGTAATTACCGACCCGCCGTTATCGCTGATTGTCCCTCCTGTAGAAACAGATGATTTAGACAACACTGTCGCGTAAGTGGTCGTCAGCTTAGGCGCTACAGACGGGGTTGTAAAAATTTCTTCGTCCCCATATCCTGTTCCCTGACTGTTGATTGCATACGCACGTACATAATACGTGGTTCCCGGCGTTAGCCCGGACAATACACTATTAAAGGGATTTCCGCTGTCTCCGCTGGTTTTGGTCAATAAACCGGTTGTCGGACCCGCCGCTGTATCCCAGCATACTCCGCGGTTCGTAATGACTGCTCCGCCATCGTTGGTAATCTTTCCTCCGCCACTAGCCGAGACTCCGTTGGATGATGCGACGACTTCACTGGTTGTTACTTCCGGCAATGCAAGCGTGGTAAAACTGACTTCATTGCCAAATCCTGTTCCTATCCCGTTTAAAGCAAATGCACGGACATAATAGGTATTTCCTGGTTCCAGGCCTGACAATGAGATACTGAACAATCCGGTACCGTAACCGACCATGGATACTTTATTTACGACCACTGTGTCCGGGAAAAAACCGCTGACCGTACTCCACACCACTCCGCGGGAAGTAACCGGGTCGCCTCCTTCAGAACTGATATTTCCCCCGCTTAATGCCGAAATTCCGCCAATATCCCATGCCTGCCTCGTGGTCAGGGTTGCCAGTGTTGCCGGATCTGTGGTAAAACTCAGGGTATTTCCGTATCCGGTGCCGGCTACATTGGTGGCATAGGCCATTACGTAATAGGTCGTATTTCCTTTCAAACCTGTTATGCTACTGATAAATGATCCTTTCCCTGTACCTTCACTGGTACGGTTCACGGTAACAGTATCAGGATTAAACGAGGCATTATTGCTCCATACCACTCCACGGGAACTGATATCTGCTCCTCCGTCATCCGAAATATCCCCTCCGCTGCTTCCCGCTGAACTCCCCACGGCATAGGAATAGGCGGTGTTCAATACCGGTACATCAGGAAGTGTAAAGCTCACTTCTTCCCCGTACGAGACTCCCACGCTATTGACTACATATGCTTTTACATAATAAACTGTTCCTTTTTGCAAACCCGTCATCGAATGCCTAAAACTGCCGGTAAAATACCCGGTTTCCGCGGTCCGGTTGTATTGTATGGTATCTGTTTCAAAATTAGGTTCGGTACACCAATATAATCCTCTGGTCGTTACTATTGAGCCTCCGTTACTAAGGATATGCCCCTCGCAATCAGCACTTGTGGCAGAGGCCAGGGTTACGTCCCCTGTTTCTATGGTTGCCAGTACAGGAGGCAGCGTAGTAAAACTTTCCTCATTCCCGTATGCCAATCCTACTGCATTCTCGGCATAAGACCTCACATAATAGGTCGTACTTCCCATTAAGTTTACCAGTATACTGGTAAAACTGCCGTTGCCTGTCCCGTTGGTTATATATTTATCATCGATAGTGGGAGAAGTTGAAGTACTCCAGCATATTCCACTGTCCGTGATATCCGTTCTCCCGTCGTCTGTTATTGTTCCGCCGCTTTCTGCCGACACACTGGTTACCGAAGTTACTGAAGTAGTAGTGATAGTCGGAACATCGTTTGTATCAAACGAAGACTCCTCGCCGTAACTTGTTCCCAGGGTATTGGTCGCATACGCCCGTACGTAATAGGTCGTTCCCGAGGTAAGCCCGGTTATCGAAGAGCTGAATGCACCGGTACTTCCTGTCTGATAAGTTTTATTATAGGTTACTGTATCAGGAGAAAAACCAGACACTGTACTCCAGCATATTCCACACGCCGTTATCGAACTTCCCCCATCGCTGGTAATATTTCCGCCGCCGGTAGCCGTTGTTCCGTTATCTCCGCTTGTCCCTGCAACTGTCAGAACAGTAGGCAGCACAGGGGAACCCGAAATGAAACTCATTACCTCCCCGTATGATGTTCCTACTTCATTGGTGGCATATGCCCTGACATAGTACCGGGTATTTCCCTGTAACCCCGTAAGGGCCAGGATAAATTCCCCGATACCTATTTCCCCGCTTACATAATTATCGGAAAGCGTAGGGCTTCCGGTAGTATTCAAACAGAAGCCACTCACCGAAACAGCACTTCCCCCGTCATCAGTTATCTTCCCGAACGCGTTCGCCGTGGTGCCTGTTATATCATAGATACTCAGCGTACTTACTGCTGGCAGGGATGGAGAACTTGTTGTGGTAAAGGTTAATTCATCCCCATAGGATACACCAACTCCGTTAATTGCGTAAGCCCTGACATAATACGTCGTTTCCGGATCCAATCCGGTTACGGTACAGGTAAAGGACTTGTCCCCGCTTTCGCAGGTAATATGATTTGAGCTTACTGTTGTTCCACTTGTGGTCCCCCAACAAAAACCCCGTTCCGTTACAGGACTGCCTCCGTTAGCAGCAACGGTTCCGGTAATGTCTGCAACCGACCAGCCAATATTATTTGTTTCATCGGTAGATACTGTTGCTACAGACGGAACAGGGGTTACAAAGGTTTCCTGGCTCCCGTAAGCTGTGCCGGCACTGTTGGTCGCATACGCCCGTACATAATACGTCATTCCTCCCAGCAGGCCTGTAATTGAACTGCTAAAAGCGCCGGTTCCTGTCCCGTCTGTAGTATGATCCGAGGATCCCACGTCCGGGTTCGGAACAGTTCCCCAGCATACACCACGGGCAGTAACTTCATCACCGCCGTCCGAACTCACGGTTCCACCGCAGGTGGCTCCTGTCCTGCTTATATTACTGACTGAAGCTGTCGTTACTGTTGGTTTTATATCGGTTGTAAAACTTAATGCCGTTCCGTAGGATACTCCTGTACTGTTTACCGCGTAAGCCCGGACATAATACATTACTCCCGATGATAATCCCGTTGCTGTGACGGTGTAGCTCCCCAAACCGCTACCCGAAGAAAGATGTGCCCCGGTAGTGTCCGGAGCTGAGACTACTCCCCAGCAGAGCCCTTTTTCAGAAACAGCAGAACCCCCTTCATTCGTTACTTCACACAATACCGATGCACTGATTCCCGTCACATCTGTGACCGACTGTGTTTCCACACTCGCGGCTATCGGTGTTTGGGTTGTAAAGCTAAGCTCATCGCCATAGGCTGTTCCGGCACTGTTGGTCGCATACGCACGTACATAGTAAACCGTCCCTGTCAACAGGCTTGTCATCGTCCCGCTGAAACTGCCGGTCCCGTCTCCGCTGCTGATGGTTTCTACCGTTTTGGTGGAAAGACTAACTGTCGGACCGGAACCGATACTCCAGCAAATACCGCGAACCGTTACATTGCTCCCTCCTGTGGATGTTACAGTTCCGCCGCTGACTGCCTCATCATACGTGATGTTACTTACCGTTGTTGTGGTTATGCCTGCCGGGGATACCGTGGTAAACGTAATCTCACCGCTGTAACCGGTACCTGCCTTATTTGTCGCATACCCTTTTGCATAATACATTGTTCCCGGGGTCAGCCCCGTTATATCACTGATAAAGGTGCCGATATCGGTCCCAGGCAAATCAGGTGACGGATAATAATCGTAATGCAACCCGTCGGTACTGATGCAAATGCCTCGGGAAGTAACCACCGCCCCCCCGTTATTTTCTATGGCCAGGCTGCCTTTGGCTGTAAAGCCTGTTATATCATAAATGCTGATCGTTTCTGCCAGTTCCGGTACAACGGCATCTTCTGTTGTAAAGGTAACCAGGCTCCCGTACGACCGTCCATAACTGTTCTCTGCATAAGCACGCACATAGTACAGTGTAGCTCCGAGAAGACCTGTCATCCCGCTGGTAAAGCTCCCTGTTCCTGTTCCCTCATTACTGATTTTTGCCGATGAATCATACACCGGATCCCCGGTACTGCTCCATAAAATTCCCCTGACCGTAACGGAAGAAAGACCTTCTGAGGCCACATTCCCTCCTCCCTGGGCAGAAATAGCTGTTACCTGGCTTACTGCCCGGCTCGTCACAATCGGCTTCCCTGAATTGATCGTAAATGTAACTTCTTCACCGTAGGATACCCCGGCACTGTTGACTGCATAAGCACGTACGTAATACATTACTTCTGCTGTTAATCCACTCAGAGTACTGGTAAACAAACCGGGCCCGGTTCCGTCTTGTGTATGTGTGTCACTTATTGTGGGAGATGATGTGCTTGACCAGCATACCCCTCTTGACGTAACATCTGTTCCCCCGTCACTGGTTACATTACCTCCACTGGTCACTGTACTTTCTTCGTCTATGGAAATAGCAAGAGTACTTACTTCCGGATAGGACAGGGTGGTCAGGCTGTCCACGTTCCCGTAATATGTTCCGATGACTGTGGTGGCATAAGCTCGTATATAATATTTAGTACCGGGAATCAGACCGGTTATACTGCTGGCATAACTTCCCGATCCGCTCCCGTCGCTGGTATGGAAATCGTCCGTGTCTGGCTGACCGGTCGTGGACCAGCATACACCGCGGGCTGTCACAGAAGAACCTCCGTCGCTGGTTATAGTTCCCCCGCTCAATGCTGTTTCACCTGTAATATCGGTTGCTGCTGCTGTGGTCAACCGGGCCGCCGACAGCGTGGTAAAACTTACTTCCCCGCTGGTATAAACCGTCCCTGCGCTGTTGATCGCGTAACCCCGGGCATAATACGTTGTCCCGGGGAGAAGATCTGTCAGGTCACTGGTAAATGTACCGATATCTGATCCTGAAACCGTTGATGACGGGTAATAAACGTAGCTGATCCGGTCTACACTCAGATAAATACCCCGGGCTGTAACCGGGGAACCACCGTTATCCTGCACTTCAACGCTTCCAATAGCACTGCTGTCTCTCACGGAACTGATACTTACCGTCGCCGACAAGGTCGGTAAAACCGGCGACAAGGTCGTAAAATAAACCAAATCACCGTACGCTGTTCCCTCATCGTTTGTGGCGTATGCCCGTACGTAATAAACCGTATTCCCGTACAAACCGGTCAGCGTGCTGCTGAAGCTGCCGGCGCTGTTACCCAAAGGAATGTCAATGGTTCCCGTTCCCAGCAACGGATCCCCGGACTGACTGTAAAGAATGCCCCGGGAGCTGACATTCGAACCTCCTGTATCAGTAACCGCCCCCCCTGCTTCTGCGGTCGTGGAGGTGATACTCACCACATCGGCAGTCGTAACAGAGGCCAAACCCGCTATCCGCACAAAAGTCAGGTCGTCTCCATAACTGATCCCGACACTGTTCCGTGCATAAGCCCGCACATGGTATGTTACATCCGCTGCAAGACCTGTTAATATACTGCTATATATACCGGTTCCCGAACCATCTGAGGTATGAGATGATGAATAATCCGGATCTTCTGTTAAGCCCCAGCAAACCCCGCGTTCCGTAATACTGCTGCCTCCGTCTTCCGTAATATTTCCTCCCCCGGTGCCCGTGTCACTTGAAAAGGAAGCTACTGCCAATGTTATTACCGCTGGATAGTCCAGCGTTTCCAGACTGTCCTGGTTCCCGTAGGAAGCTCCTGCCCCGTTTTCGGCATAGGCCCGTACATAATATTTGGTCCCGGGTGTCAATTCCGTGAGGGTTGCCGTAAAACTTCCCAGACCATCGTCTCCGGATGATACGTTTTCTTCTGTCTTCGTGGAAAGGGATTTATCCGGGAGCGATGTAGTTCCCCAGCAGATTCCCCTGACTGTAACCGGAGAATATCCTATATCGGTAACGGTACCACCGCTAACGGCACTTGTGCCTGTAATACTTGTTGGTGCTGTCGTGGTCAGAATGGCCAGACTTGCTGTTATAAAACTTGTTTCGGAACTGTATCCATATCCGACATTATTCTGCGCATAGCCTTTTACATAATATGTTATTCCTTGTTCCAGACCTGTCAGGATACTGCTGAAATCCCCCTCGTCCATGTCTTCGGTCTTGTCCGAGGCTGCATAGTGATAAGCCGGGTCTGAGGTGGTCCACCAGCAGGCTCCCACTTCTGTTACAGGGGAACCCCCGTTATTAATCACCGAGGCAAAGACTTTTCCTGTACTCCCGGTAATATTACTTACTGTGGTACTGCTCTTTAGTTCAGGAACGACCGGGGCAGGCGTGGTTATACTTACCAGGTTCCCGTACGCTATTCCCGCTACATTGATCGCGTATGCCCTCACGTAATACGTTGTATTCCCCAGCAATCCTGTCAGCAGGCTCGGGTAGGTACCAACTCCGGAACCGTCATCCGTGATTACTGGTTCTGCGCCGGCGAGTATCGGATCGCCTATGACACTCCACCAAATACCCCGTTTCGTCACCGGTGAGCCCCCATCGTCCGTGATATTTCCCCCGCTCTCGGCCGTGATACTCGTTATATTACCCGCTTCGAGTGTCACTATCGTTGGCAATGCTATCGGGGTTGTGAATTTAACATCGTCTCCATAAAAAACTCCTTCACTGTTTTCTACATATGCCCTTACATGATACGTCGTATTGGGGAGTAAACCGGTCATGGTGGACGTAAAGGTCCCCGGAACGGTTAAACTGCCAGATACTTCGGTCTTCGTCTCCAGGCTTACATCCGGGTTACTCCCTGCTCCCCAACAGATCCCGTAACGGATAATTGCCGAACTTCCCTGGCGGGTAACCTCTCCCCCGCTTTCAGCTTCATATCCTGTCTGCCCGCTTACTGCAAGTGTATATACTACCGCCCCGCAATTAACATCCTGCCAGCCCGTACCATCGTGATAACGAAATGTTTTTCTGGCTAAATTTATATAAACAGCTCCTTCTCCTCCTACAGCCGGATCGTTTGGCAGAACCGGGAAATCACAGGCTCCCGATGATGAAATGCCTCCATGAAACCCTCCCCTGTTGTTGAAACTTCCCCTGGAAAAATCGTCCATTGAATGCCACCCTGAGCCGTCGTAGATCATCAGCTTTTTGTCTGAATCTGAAAAATATACCGACCCTGAACGGGGGTTACCAGGTACCGACGGAAGGGTCGCTATAACCGGGATACCTCCTTTTACCGAAAAACGTCCTTCTCCTCCACTGAAAGAGCCTTCTGCATGACACAAATCAACCCACGAACTGCCCGTGTAGATTACCGGACAACCTGTCCCCTGATCATAGACAAGCATTCCTGCTACCGGATTGGCTATTCCTCCGGCATCGGAATATACCGGTAAATACGGTATTCCTTCCTGGATACGGAAATACGGCTCCTGCCCATATACTGAAATGACTGAAAAAAATGCAAAAAACACCAAATAAAACAAACATTTTCTGCTCCGCCTTTTTGCATCTCTGTATACAGGGAATAACTCTTCCCTGTACGGTCCTGTCATATGTATATAACTGATTATCACTATTAAAAAATATTAGCTACCGTTAATTTTATTTATTTCGTCCAAAAAAAATTTTTTATCTATCGGCTTATGAAAATAATTTCGTATAATTCCTTTTTTTAGGTATGGTTCTATTTTTTCGGAATCAATACAGCTTGATGTAAGGAAACATGTTTTTCCGAAAAAATTCTTATAAATATGTCTAATCAGAAACAAACCATCCATAACAGGCATATCCCAATCCGTAACAACAACTTCTACCGAAGGATCATCAGCCAGTATCTGAAGGGCTTTTTGCCCGGAATCAGCCAATATCAAATCAAAATCATGCTTAAACATTGCCTGAAACAACAAACGATCAAAAGCAGTATCATCAACATATAAAATTTTCATTTCATCCTCTTAATCAAACGCTGACAGCCCCGGACTACCCAAGGTTTATCTTTGCTCTTTTCGTAATTGAATATCCATTTTTCCCTGTTTTTTGTGCTTCCGGTACATAAGCATTCTTAAATCCGGGCTCACACTTCGTTCGTTTACCTGGGCCGGGTGATTCGTATGCCGTCTTTGGGGTATATGACTGTATATTCTCTTCATAAAATCCCAGAGCAAATGCCTGTTTTACAAACATATTTTTAAACGACCCGCTTCATATTGGGAGTGTTCAGCCTCATTGCGTGACAAATAATTTTTTATATTCATTTTCATTTATTTTAGATTGCTTGTTTTTTGCAGAAGCATATTGATTTGTTTCTGCATCTCATTTATTCTATTTTTCAATTCATTAATTTCCTGTTGTTGCTCTTTTATTGCCTGAAGCAGCACTCCGGTCAACTGGGTATAATCTACTTTTAAATAGCCATCCGGACCTTCAGAAACCATTGAGGGGAAAGTGTCGAGGAGTTCTTGTGCAATGACTCCGATTTTAGGCCCGGTGGCATATTTTTTTTGATTTTTATATTCAAATTGTACTCCACGAAGATGATCAATCTTCTCAAGTACATTCGTAAGTGTCTCGATATTCGTTTTTAATCGTTCATCTGAAGGGGTGTAAAAATCTCCATTCACAGTAACATCCTGTCCGAAGGTGGCGTTACCATCTGTATCGAAAGTAAGGCCTTCATCTGTACCTCCGTCATTACTAATCGCATAGGTTCCCATTTTCAATATTTCTGTTGCAGTATGGTTTCCCAGATTATCGCCGGCAGAAACCTTCTGCCAGGTTGAACCATTATATACATATAATGTATTATCAGTTGTATTATAAAAAACGTCACCTACATTTGCAGAAGTTGGATTTGTTGTACCGGAAGGCGTTGACCCTCCCACCGATATTTCTACCCAGCGACTGCCATTGTACACATAAAACTTACTATCGCTCGTATTGTAAAAAACATCGCCGGCACTCGCTGTTGCCGGGTTTGCTGTTCCCGATGAATCGCCAATGGATATCTCGATCCATTTACTGCCATCATATACATACAACTTACCATCGGTTGTATTATAGAAAACATCACCGGCACTCGCTGTTGCCGGGTTGGTTGTTCCCGAAGGAGTTGAGCCGCCTGTCGATATTTCTACCCAGCTATTGCCGTCGTATACATACAATTTTTTATTAGTTGTATTGTAGAAAACGTCACCCGTATTCGCGCCAGCCGGGTTTGCCGACCCGGATGGTGTTGAACCTCCAGTTGATATTTCGGCCCAACTACTGCCATCATATACATAGAATTCTTTGTCACCTGTATTGTAAAAAATATCGCCGGTCTTAGAATCTGAAGGATATGAAGTATCACTTGTAATGATAGGAACTGTTGTTACTTCAGACCAACTCGTTCCATCGTACACGTAAAATTTCTTGTCTGTTAAACTATAGGAAAGTTCACCTTTTGTTGCTGCAGATGATAATCCCAAACTAACCGGCGTTAAAGCTGATTCGAGACTTGCCGTGGAAATTGTTTTTCCCTGATCGGCAGCAGGAACTTCAAAAGGCGTATTATAAAACCATGTTCCGGATGCCGGTAAAAACATATACGCCCGGGTATCCAATCCGTTGGTATTATTGCCATCATAGTCATACACGATAAAAAGCATTCCTCTTTTCAGGAACTGGACATCGGTATTCAGTAAATCGCTGTACGAGAGTACCTGCATACATCCGCCGTATAACTGGTTTACATCAATAATACCCCAGGTATCGGCAGGAGTAACCATATCGGGCATTTTTACCTGGGCTTTACCCTGAAGACAAATTAAAAGAAGAAGAAACAATACCACACGGGAACGCCCTGCTGTATCTGTTACCAGTTTATCAAAAAAAGAAAATAGTGTCTGGATGAAGAGGAATAAGCAATCTTCATGATAATATTCAACAAAATGCTTCATTCGTCTTCGCGTCAAAAACGAACTATTCGTACAGTAAGATACGCTCCTCGTTTTTTCTATAGCTGACATTGATATTTTTTTCATAGCCTGGTATCCAATTAATCAGATAGTTTTACTTTAATTGAACCTCCATTCGCTGTTGAGGCTTTATAAATACAGACCCAATACCAAGACTGAGCACCACCCCCAGGAGGTGTTACCGCCACATAGTATGTGTTGATATTTGTGTTCGTGTACCACGTACCCGCCGCTTCATAATAGACCTTCTTCGAAAATGAAGGTTTCGATGCGGTTGCTTCAGCGTAGGTAGGGACAGCCCATGTAAAAAAGCCGGAACTTCCGGTGCTGTTCGTATAAGAAATTCCTGCATCGCTGTAATAAGTTGTCGTTTTTAAAGAGCTATTTTGCAATGCTTTAATTTCTGTTTCTGAAGGTTCAACATCTGAAGACAAAAAACCGCAGAACAAACGATCCTGAAGCCGGTAATACGAGCTGTAAACGGTAGCGGAAGCATCGTTGGCAACATTGCCTGTAGCTGTTGCCCCGATACTGAATGCAGCGCTCGTTGCCGTATTGGGAACAGTAAAAGATTCACTTCCGGTAGTTGAAGCTGTTGCTGTTATATCCGAAGGTTTGTAAGTTCCATCAAACGAAATATCAGCCTGGGTATCGTCATTCAGTGTTATGCCCCAGACCGCATAATAATTTAACTCGTAACCTGTTCGTTCAATCAAATAAGGATCAGATGAAGTTCCGGACCCCTCTGAGCAAGTTAATTTGCTCCCCCCGTCTGAAGCTGAAATATTTATACTATTCACAGATACGCCCTGAGCCTTTATAAAAGAAAGATTCAGTTCAAGATTAATAATATTCGCGGCAGCATCGGTAACCCGGATTGTTGCCTTTCCTCCCACGTTAGCATCAACATTCGGAGAAAAATCGGATGGAGAAGGAGTGAAACTACCGGACAGAGAACTTGCCGGTGAATTCTCCGTATTGGTACCCAGACTCGTTCCGTTAAAGGACAATTCAATTGTCTGGATAGCTGTATCATCGCTTCCGTCAAGAACACTCCGGTTCGTTATTTCGTAATTAAACGTTATATTTCCTGCTGTATTCCATGTACTATATGGAATTGTAATTGTTCCGACATGATCGGTTAACACTTTTTCGTCATCTTCAGTCTGATAGGAGTATTGCCCCGAAGTAGTATTCCCGTTGCAATTGAAAGAAGTAACCATAGGGGATGATACCGGATAAAACACTCTTTTCAAAAAATCAGAGACATTGGTTGTTCCGGGAGTAAAACCAGTTACACCATCCCATCCGGGACGGGTGATTGCCTTGCTACCATCCAGTGTTACAGAAGTTGAAGAAAGATCGACATAGCCAACCGTTGCAACCGTATGATTTTTATCACCAGCACCAATCACATCTCCTTCTTTGGCCACAGCCGTCAGGGTATCACCGTCCATCACAATGGTGTTTATATCGTAGGCCGCATCTTTTCCTCCCCGGGAATTCCATTTCACCGAATCATTTTTAAAAGCAGCGGCACTGGTAAAACCGGTATTCGCCACATAAAAATTACCCTCATAAGCTATACATTCACCTTCGGAATAAACATGTCCGGTTTCCCACTTTTTGACCACAAAAACTTCCAGCCATTTATCATTCCCCTGGTATTCAAAATACCGGATCTGATTGTTTTTCCCGTCATCAACAACTGAGATGACCATTCCTTCTTCTCTTGCATAGGAAGGGACTGCAGTATTTATTTCTGCGGAAGGATCAGCCGATAAAGTAATCGTTCCGGCCGATTGCATTCCTCCTTTTATATCGGTTGATATAACAACGGGCAACTCTACCCAGGGATGAACTTTCAGCGTTCCGGAAACACGGGTTTCCTGAGCATACGATTTACTAACAAGAACAAATAATATCAATAAAAAAACAGTTGCCAGGGTATTTCTCCTTGCTGGATAATCGTCTGACAGATTACCTCCACCGCCCGGTAAAACCGATCCTTGCGGGCTTTTCATGAAGAGTGCCGGGCTTATAATTCTATAAAAATATATTTGTTTCATGGCTCTTTTTCTTTCAATTTTGTGTAATAAGGCTTACGGTCCTGTCTGGAGTGGTTTTAAATACCCATAACTGATAATCGACAGAACCTGTTTCTGAAGCAGGGATGATTCGTTTCTGAAAACCGTCAAAAACAGCATACGTTTCGCTGTCATATCGATAGAAAAAATTGGGAATGTCCCATGCCTCAGGATAAGCAATCCAGGTAAAGCCGGTGGTACTTAATGTACAGACTGTTTTGGGAACAGCAGTAAAACTGCCCAAATTACTTGCCGCAGAAACCGTAGCCCAGGTCAAAGCCAGGAAACCAGCTGCATCGGCAACAGTTCCCTGATACAAACTTCCGGCAACGGTAAGCGATGCAATGGCATTATCGACATATCCTTTGGTTGCTGCAGTTGAGGCAGCATCTGTTGATGCAGGTGTTTTCAGGTTCAGAATTTTATAATTGGTTGTTGCATCTCCAACCTCAATATCAGCCGTAGCATGAGCAAAACCGCTCAGCGGAATATTTGCCTTATCGAGTTTTGCATCGGTGACTGCTCCGTCTGCAATTCCTAAAGTCACATCGGTAAGAGTGGCATTGCTTCCTCCTGTTACATTCAAATCGGTCGATGTGATTGCCCCTCCGGGAATAGAGGTTACATCGACCTCCAAAGCACCACTAGTCACATTCTGCTTCAATCCTGTACCTGCCACATCGGCATTGATCTTTGCGGCAGTAACCGCATCATCGGCAATCGTCAGTAACCCGGTATTGTCCATCGTCGCATCGCCTGTCATGGTTTTTGCTGCGGCTTTACCGCTGGCATCTCCTATCAGAATATTCCCGTTTGCAAGATTCAGGTTTGCTGACGTGGAAACCTGGGTGTCGACATAACTTTTGGTCGCTGCTTCCTGATCTGTGGCCGGATCTGCAAGATTGGTTATCCTGTAATTCGTTGTCCCGTTGCCCAACGAAACATCCGCCTCTGCCGATGCAAAACCACTTAACGGAATATTTGACTTGTCCAACTTTGCATCGGTTACTGCATCATCGGCAATTCCTAAAGTCACATTGGTTAAGGTAGCATTGTTCCCTCCTGCAACATCCAAATCGGTCGAAGTAATCGATCCTCCCAGGATTGTTGCAGCATTCACAGTCAATGCGCCATTAGCGTCCTGTGCTAATCCGGTACCGGCCACATCCGGATTAATCATTTTAGCCGTTACAGCATCATCGGCAATTGACAGAGACACATCTGTAAGTGTTGCATTTACACCTCCTGCCACATTCAAATCGGTTGAAGAAAGAGTTCCTCCGGAAATGGTCTGTGCATTAACCTCCAGCGCCCCGGTTGTCGCGTTTTGTATTAATCCGGTACCGGCCACATTCGCATTTATTTTTGCCGCCGTCACAGCATCGTCAGCTATCGTTAAAGCGCCGGCATCATTCATTGTCGCATCGCCGGAAACAGTCACTTGTGCTGCCTTGCCATTGGTTCCTCCCACAAAAATGTTTCCATCGGCAAGATTCAGATTAGCAGAAGTTGCGATCTGCGTATCGACATAGTTTTTGGTTGCTGCATCCTGTGGATCTGCCGGATCAGCCAGATGGGTTATCTTATAATTCGTTGTTCCATCTCCGAGTGAAATATTTTCTGCTGCTGAAGCAAAGCCACTGACCGGAATTGTATTTTTTGCGACGGCTTCTGCGTTTCCCGAAGCATTTCCTACAAAGAAATTTCCGGCAGGCAATGCCAATATGGAACCGGGATTTGCAAATAAACCATCAACATACCCCTTGTTCGCTCCATCTGTATCATCCGTAGGTGTAGCAAGGTTGGTCAATTTGTAATTTCCCAGTGAAACATTAGCTGCTGCTGCAGCGAAACCACTTAGCGGAATTGTATTTTTCGCTACGGAAACGGCACGAAAAGAAGAATTACCAACAAAGAAAGCTCCCTGTGAAAGAGGAATATTATTCGGATCAATAATTTTAGTGTCGACATAATTTTTTGTGGCTGCATCCTGCGATGATGCCGGGTCTGCCAGGTTGGTGATGCTATAACCGCCCATTGAGATATTGGCTGCAGCAGCGCCAAAATCACTGAACGGGACGGTATTTTTTGCTACTGCTGTGGCTGTATTCGTTGCATTCCCCACGAGTATTTCATCGGTAGGTAAGGTTACGTTTTCCGAAGGGAAAACCTTATTGTCCACATAACTTTTTGTAACCGCATCCTGCACACCCGTCGGATCTGCCAGATTGGTGATTTTATAGTTGGTTGTCCCATCCCCAATTAGTACATCAGCCGTTGCGTTACCAAATCCACTAATTGGAATACTATTTTTCGAAACAGAAGCCGCTTTTCCCGAAGCATCCCCCACAAAAAAGGTTCCCGTAGCAAGAGCAAGTGATGTTGGAGTTGCGAACAACTGATCGACATATTTTTTGGTTGCTGCATCCTGTGGATCTGTCGGATCAGCCAAGTAAATAATCCGGTTATTGGCCGTCCCGTTTCCCATTTCAACGAGAGAAGTTGCCGCTCCGAAATTACTCAGGGGAAAACCAGAAGGTGCAATTCCCTCTGCCTTATTTCCGGCATTTCCGACCAGAATATTTCCCTGGGCTAAATTCATTGAACCCGGATTTGCAATTTGAGTATCGACATAGTTTTTTGTGGCTGCATCCGTAGAATATAAAGGATCTGCCAAAAAATTAATGTTGTATTGTGTCGTTGCATTTCCCATTGCAATATTGCCGGTTGCTGTTCCAAAAGCACTAACGGGAATTGTATTTTTCGCGGCAGCTTTCGCTTTTCCAGAGGCATCTCCCATGAAAAGATTCCCCTCAGGCAAAGCCAGACTTGTATTCGGACTGGCAAATAGATTATCAATATATCCTTTGGTTGCCGCATCTGTAGTATTTAACGGAGTAGCTACATCCGTTAATTTATAACCGCCCAGTGAGACATCGGCAGTTGCCGCGGCAAATCCGCTTAACGGGATTGCATTTTTTGCTACTGCTTCGGCCTGCCATGATGAATTTCCGATTAAAAAAGATCCGTTACCTAACGAGATTTTACTTGGATCAATAATTTTATTATCCACATATTTTTTTGTTGCCGCATCCTGATCTGCCGTTGGATCTGCAAGGTTTGTCAACCGATAGATGCTTCCCATTGAAACATCAGCCGAGGCAGCACCAAAATCACTAAACGGAACGGTATTTTTTGCCACTGCTGAAGCCGTATTAATAGAACTGCCCACCAGTATATTCCCGGTTGGCAGTGTTATATTTGATGCCGAAAGTATCTTATTGTCGACATAGTATTTAGTGGCTGCATCCTGAGGCATGGTAGGATTAGCCATATTTCCGATCTTATAGTTTGTTGTACCATCGCCCATTGATATACCTGCTGTTGCCGAACCAAAGCCACTGATCGGAATACTGCTTTTTGCAACTGACGCAGCTTTCCCCACTGCATTACCTACATAAAAGTTACCCATAGGAAGAGCCAGAGATGATGGAGTCGAAAACAATAAGTCGACATAATTTTTAGTGGCAGCATCCTGTGCCGAAGTCGGATTTGCCAGATTTACAATCCGGTAATTGGTTGTTCCGTCTCCCATTTCAACATTATCGATCGGTGTTGCAAACCCGTTAAGTGTAATATTTGCCTTATCCAGTTTCGTTTCAGTTACTGCTCCTGTTCCAATAGTTAAAGTTCCTGAATTATTGATAGTTGCATCCCCTTTCATGGTTACAGGTGTCGCCACGTTCGATGTGTTTCCGACGTAAATTTGCCCACTGGGAAGAAAATTATCGAGTGAAACCCAGGATGTTCCGTTATACATATAAAGCCGGTTATCCGACGTATTATAAAACAGATCGCCTCCATTTACGGTAACACTGGCCGGATCGGGGTTAAAAATTCCACCGGGAACCGATCCGTTGGTAGAAACCTCAACCCATTTATTTTCTACAGTATACACATACAACACATCTTCATCCGTATTATAATAAAGAGTGCCCGGATCTGCAGAGATAGGCTGATCGACTGTTGATCCACTTTGTCCGGATGAACCGGAGATAGAAACCCAGCCGCCATCGGCATTCATCATATATATCTGCTGATCAGTGGTATTATAAAATACATCACCAAATTTTGAGCTGGTTGGAAGAGAAGATACACTTTCCGGAGAAACCCATTCTGTACCATCAAAAACATATAGAAAATTATCCCAGTACGATACAACCATATCTCCTATATTTCCATCCGGAGTATCAGTTACCGGATTATCATAGGACATGGTAACTGATGTTAGGTCTATAGACTGCCATCCAGAATTTGTTAACTGATAATAATTCATATCTACCGTATACTTAATGACATCCCCAACATCATAAGATGAAGCAGGAAGAACAGATCCTGAGCTATAATCAGGCATATCTGCATCAATACTAATCGTAGAGGTATTGACAACTCCTGCCAATATTGCTCCAGAAGATCCTGAAGTAACAAGGGGATAACCACTGGAGGAAGGACGATATATTATTCCCACGCCTGCCTGAGGATACTGACTATTCAGCGAGTTTACCGTTAAATCCAATGTAGCTCCATTTACTTGATCAACAGACACGACTTCAAACATGCTCCCGGCATAATCAACAACTCTATCCCCAGGGAGGACATCTGAAGCATTAAAAGAACTACTGCTGTTTGAAAAATTTCCTTTTATGATTATGGCCGACATTCCACCACTAACATCCATGTAGAACAAATCAAACTCACCATTAAACTGAGAAACTGTCTGGGCTCCGATATTTGTTATATTAAAGAATAACACAAATATGCACAACACGTATTTCTTTCTCCCCGCCAGAAATAGTAAATTGACATAACACATCAATTTTTTCAAAAACAGTTTATATACATACTTTACCATATCAATGAAACATTAAAACCCCATGTAGATTTATAACTTGACAAGGTATTCTGCTGAAGATGAAGAGTTCCGCTTCCGATCCCCTGAATAGTAAATGGCGCTGTTCCCTGAGCTGCAACTATATTTGTAATCGTTTCTGTTACACAATTTAAAAGTTGTATATTGGGAACAACAAGATCATTTGTCGAATTATTAATTAATCCACTTTCGTGAACAATATAAATATCAAGAAAATTCTGACTTCCGCATTCAGTATAAGTCGACCAAAGTCTAAGATACTGTAAATCAACACCACCAGGAACTGTAATTGTGTATTCATGTGTATCTGTTTTTACCAGAGTTACACCTGTTCCACTTGCCCTACAGATAGCAGTAGTAACTCCGCTGGGATGATAATATAAATACGTTCCTCCTCCGCTACCGGGTGTTTCCCAGGTCGCAGCGGTTCCGTCAGAATTTGCAGTCAGCACTTTTCCTGCATCTGAGGAACCGGCAAGATCGGTAATCTTATCCAGTTTTGTTTTGTCGGTAGACGACATAAGTCCGGCCTCCGATGTTGTTGCTCCCGGGATCGTTGCATCAGTTCCGGTATCAGAAGTAACTAATCCATCATACGCCCCTGGTGTATAGGCCAAATTAGTAGCCCCGCCGCTTGCGCTTCCCCAGTAAAAGTTTCCTGAACCATCAGAAAGCAGGGCCTGTCCACTGGTGCCGTTAGCCGTTATTCCTTTCAGATTAGTCGGAAGAATAGTTTGTGCTGCAATATCATTTGCAGTAACCGAGCCGTCAGTAATGTTTGATGTTCCTACCACGTTGCTTCCAAGAGTCGTTGTAATTGCATTTGTTCCGGAACCACTTACCGCTCCCGAAAGGGTTATCGCTGAATTGGAAGGGATCTCCCATCCCGGAATTCCCGTTGCATCAACGGTAAGTACCTTCCCTTCATCAGATGATGTTGATGCCGGCACTTTTGAATCGACATACGTTTTTATTGCACTAACCGACGGGTATTTAGTTGTGGAAGTAGCATCCGTTGTTAAATCGTTGCTTTTATTGGCTACATCTTCTTTTCCTGTTATTCTAGTATCAACACGAGCATCTGTATAATATAAATTTGTACTTCCTTCCGTTACCAGATCAGTGTTATAATCACCGGCTTGAGCAGAAACAGCTCCGGTACGGTTAAATACCGAAGAAACATCACTTCCTCTTGATATTTTCGACCAGGAAGAGCCATTCGACATGATCCAATCGCCAACCTCCAGTGTTATACTATATATGGTTCCGGCAGTTGATGCCACATAATAATAACCGGTGTTGTCAGAAGATGCGGCCGGCAAAGCAGGATAATTATTTGTTGCATCATAAGCGCCTTTAAACGAAACGCTGCCGACCAGGGAGGAGGGTAAATATATTTCATCAATTTTGCTGCCGGCATTTAACGGAACAACTCCAGATGCAACTCCCTTTTCTGACACATCGATCTTATCGTCCAACGCCGCCTGAGTAAGAGAACTAATCGGCTTATTCAGGTCGCTGGTGTTATCGACGTTTCCCAGACCTAAGTTTATTCGGGCCGTTGCCGCATCAGAAGCGCTGGTTCCTCCATTTGCAATGGCAACAATGCCACTTACATTTCCGGCAGTTGCTACCGTACCATAAATATTGGTAGCGGTAATATTTCCCGCTGCCGTAATGTTCCCTGATGAAGTAATATCTCCGGTAGAAACCGAAGTCGGGGTAATAGCTCCTAATTCCAGTTTTATATTCGGCGTAGTATTTGAGTCGGTAACCGTTCCGGTAATTCCATCGTTGTCAGCAACAGAGACCTCAGTCACTGTCCCGCTTCCTCCACCCACGGCAGACAAAGTCCCGTCAGCAGCTATCGTCAGGTTTGAACCAACTTTAATACCTCCCAAGGTAGAAGACGAAGCCGTTGGCAAAGAATAATTATTGGCACTTGAGGCAATTCCATCAAGTTTCGTTTTATCGGAAGCAGTCATTAATCCGGCAAAAGAATTTGTTGCTGCCGAAATTGTTGCACTGGCACTTGAGATGGGGAGTGAAAGTGTTGCATCGTTTGTTGTTCTTGAATAATTAAGGGTGGAAGAAACAGATAAGGTACCCCCTGTGCTCATATTTAAACCGGTTCCAAGGGAAATGATACCGACAGGTCCTGCAGAGGCAGAATTCCGTCCGAGTAAGGACCCGGCAGAAAGACTCTGAATTTTAGCAAGCGTAATTCCACCATCCGTAATTCCCAGAGGAGAAGAGCTTGTCCCGTCTCCGGAAAGAGGAGATTCTGTTGTTACAGCACTGAGCCCCGGATCGGCCCATTCGGTTCCTGAGCCGCTTGAATTTATTGCCAGCACCTTTCCTGCATCACCGATCGTATAGGTCGGGAACCTGGCTCCGAGTTGTGTGTCGACATAATTTTTTGTAGCGGCATCCTGTGCCGATGAAGGATCAGTCAAATTATTAATTTGCTGACTTCCCAAATCGAGCGCAGCGGCAGCAGCACCAAACCCACTTATCGGAATCGCATTTTTCGTTGTTTCTTCTGCCTTTCCTGAAGAGTTTCCTACCAAAAAAGTTTCGTCAGTCAAATTAAGGCTCGACGGGCTAAGCGATAAGCCGGCAGAGATATCCAGCCACGAAAAAGTACCATTAGCATTTGATTGCAATACTTCACCTGAATTTCCATCCCCCAAAGCACCTGAGCTTCCCTGCAAATTTGAAGTACCCACCGCATTGGTAGCCAAAGCAATTTCAGGGTCACCCGAAACGCCATCTCCATTGGTAACTGAAATACCAGAACCTGCAGTAACAGTACGTGTTGCCACAGTCCCTTCAGCCGTACGGGCAATCAGTCCTGTTGTTGAGAGGCCTGCTAATGCTGTTAAATCATCATCAACAGGCTGCCCTCCTAATGCAGTTAATGCTCCGGAAGCTGTTGTCGCCCCGGTTCCTCCTTTGTCAATCGAAATCACATCGCCATTCCAGGTTCCGGAAGTTATGGTACCAAGGGTTGTTATATTTGAAGAACCAGCCCATGTCGATAATGCCGTGTTTTCAACATTTTCTAATCCCAGAAGAGATTTAGCCTGCGTATTGGTTAATGCTGTCGGAATGGCAGACAAGCCTGTATTATTTCCAAGAATCGTATAAGGGCTGATCGAAGCCAGTCCCAACGGGTCAGCAGATGTGCCACTTCCGGTTAATGTCGTATTTGTTGTAACAGAACTCAACCCGGCATCGGCCCATTCCGTTGCATCTCCTGCACTATTTATTGTCAGTATTTTTCCGGCATCGGCAGTAGCAAAAGCCGGAACTTTGGTATCAACATAATTTTTTGTAGCGGCATCCTGTGCCGATGAAGGATCAGTCAAATTATTTATTTGCTGACTTCCCAAATCAAGCGCAGTGGCAGCAGCACCAAACCCGCTTAAAGGAATTGCATTTTTTGCCGTTGCTGCAGCTTTACTGCTTGCATTGCCAACATAGAATTGACCTGTCGGAAGAGAAAGACTCGACGGATCAGCCGCTACCCCGGAAGAAATATTCAACCAGGAAAACGTGCCATCTCCATTCGACTGTAATACATAATTGGCTCCCCCGCCATTTTCTAATGCCCCGCTACTCCCTTTTAGATTTGCAGTGCCTATTACATTTGTTGAAACAGATGTTGAAAGAGACCCCGCCGTGTTGGTTATATCTCCTGTTAACGCGGGGAAACGGGCGGCGGCTAATGTTCCTGTTGCATTGGAACCCGATAAATTCACAGGACTTGCAGTTAAAGCCTGTCCACTCAGGAAAAGATAATTTTCGCCACTCAGGGTTATATCACCGGTATTTGTTCCGGAAAGATTTTCGATGTTTGCCAGCTGGGCATCGGTTACATAACGCAGGCCAGGGCTGGAGGCAATATCCGCGGTTGTTGCGTCGGCTCCGGCTGTTACCAATCCTTTGGAATCATAGGTTATTTTGGTTTTTGTATTACCGGTAATAGCTGTATTTGCATCCAGCTTTGAACCAAGCTGTCCGGTTACAAAAGTGTTTATCTGGTCGCCGGTGGCCAAAGCTGTACTTCCGCTCGCTACTGCACCGGTAACAATGTTCAATGCAGGAACTGCCGGTGTTGTATTATCAACCGTCAATTGATCCGTAGTTGCAGATGTGACAGAAGTCAAGGTTCCTGAACCAGAAGCAGAAATCTGATCATCCACATATTTTTTTGTTGCCGGTTCATAATCAGTACCAGGTGTAAATGATGTTGTATTTGTTAATTCCAGTACATTCGATTTCAGTGCATACGGGGTTAAGTCCTGATCACCGGTATTTATTCCGGAAAGGTTTTCGATGTTTGTCAGCTGGGCATCGGTTACATAACGCCGGTCAGGGCCGGAGGCAATATCTGCGGTTGTTGCGTCGGCTCCGGCTGTTACCAATCCTTTGGAATCGTAGGTTATTTTGGTTTTTGTATTACCGGTAATAGCTGTATTTGCATCCAATTTTGAACCAAGCTGTCCGGTTACAAAAGTGTTTATCTGGTCGCCGGTGGCCAAAGCTGTACTTCCGCTCGCAACGGCCCCGGTAATAATATTCAGCTCGGGAGTAGAAGTGCCATTGGCTACAGTTAACTGATTGACAGTACCCGAAGCAACTTCTGTTACACCGGAAACAGGATGCCATGTCCCATCATCATCGTATACATAATAGGTATTGGTTGTTGTATCATAATAAGTATCGCCTGTTTCCGGAGACGTCGGTTGTGTTGTTGCAACAGTTCCGGCATTTGTCCACTTAAAACCTCCGGTTCCGTCTGAGGTCAGTATTTGACCATCTGATCCATTCCCTGTTATTCCGGAAATTTTCACTGGTGTTATCGCTCCGTCTTTTACCGTTAAAACACTCACAGAAGTTCCTTCTCCGTCAATAGTAGTACCATCTGTATAAACTTTTGTCAGTAATTCTTTCCAATCCGAGCCATTGTATACCCAGATTGTATTATTATTGGTATTCACGTACATATCACCCAAGGTCTCCGTTCCTGTGACTGATGGATCGCTGGGACCAGCAGACGGAACCGAACCACCGGAGGATGAAGACACAGCAATCCAACTTGTTCCGTTATACCGATAAAATGTATTATCATCCGTATCGAAATAAACATAACCATCCTCGGGAGAAGATGGGGTATCAGCCGAAACAGAAACTGTTTTTGATAATATATCAAGATTATTGGTTAAACGAACCCATTGTCCATTGGTAATATTGTTAACAGCACCAGGATTATAGAAATAATAAAAACCAGGAGTAACTGCAATAGAAGTACTGGGATTATTTCCTGTTGTTAATGTATTTCCTGTTCCTGAATTATATACAATCATCCCATTAAAGGCAGAAGGGAATGTTGCTCCGTCAAGAGAGTTAATCAGAAAAAACCATGTTGTCAGATCAGTTTGCGGAAAAACAAGCCCCTTCCCTTCATTATTTGAAGAAACCGAAGAATCAAAATAAGTGGAAGCATCCAGAAAAGGATTTTCTGCTGTAACACCTGGCGATGTTGTCCCATTTGATAAAACCTGGGAGAACACACTTTCAGATAAAAAACAGAACAATACTATTAATGATAATCGGATATTTGTTTTCATGCTTTTCTCTCCTTTTCTAATTAATAGCCAAACGGATACCATCTGGTCCCATCTGAAATATAAAAATTAGCTCTATTCTGAAGAATAGACGTATTGAGAGGAGGTGAATTCGCTCCAAAGTAATAGGTTCCACCACTACCCGTAAGATTAGAATCATTCCTGATGCCAACAATCCGCCCCGCATTAGTAGCCGGATCGGGAAGATTTAACGTTGTTTGCGATCCTGCAACCTGAACACTTATAAGAAAATCATTATTAGCCCACGTTATTGGCAAACTGGTAGCAACTCTGAAATTTGCATATACGGCACCTGTCATTTTAATTGTCCCATTCACAATTGTTTTACCACTACTGCCTGTCGTAAAAGTCAAATCATATCCGGCCTGATCAATAGTTGTTGCTGCATCCAAAGAACTACCTCCCAGAATAACCTCGTCAGTCCCATTAACGCTAAGGCCATTGGCGGCAGAGGAAATACCGCTTCCACCTGCTGAAGCAGCTTTCCACGAAGGAGCAACACCGGCACCATTACTGGTTAAAACATAACCGGACGTTCCTGCAGATAATTTTCCCAGCGTGTTCGTTCCTGCAGCATAAATTAAATCTCCGGTGGTATAAGATATAAGACCTGTTCCTCCCTTATTTGGAGCAATAGTTGTCCCATTCCAGGTTCCCGTACTTATATTTCCCAATGTGGTTATATTTGAAGACCCTGACCATGTTGACAAAGCTGTATTTTCAACATTCGACAACGATAACAAATTCTTAATCTGAGATGCATTCAATGCTGAAGGTACAGCACTTGAACCGGAAATGTTTCCAAGCATAGTATTATTGTCAATTGCAGAAAGGCCTGTACCACTTCCAGTACCTGAATCAAAAGACCATGCAGAACCATCATATTTCAGATAACCGCTACCGCTCAACCCTGAAATCGCTGTTAAATCAGCATCCAGCGGCTGGGCATCCGTAATTCCATAGCCCGATAAAGTAACCGGTTTAGAAGTAAGACTTGAAAAAGTATGAGTATGGGCGGAAGATGCGGCATCGGTAATTCCATAGCCGGAAAGTGTGGTTGGTTTCCCTGTAGTAATTTTTGACCAGTCTAATGAAGGAATGTCTGTTGCCGTCAATGAGCGGAAAGCAGGAGTAGCCGTTGTTCCGCTGGTTGGCCCTGCCAATACTGTATTTGCCGACTGGTCTTTCAGAGTCCCGTAAAAAGTACCGTCTCCGGTTAGAGTTGTAAAGCTGTTATATAATGGCAAGGATAACCCGATAGAGGTAATTCCACCTCCTGCAGTACCTGTAGCATCCACATCCCACCTTAGTACTCCGGAACCATCTGTTTTCAATACATAGTTTGCCGAGCCGCTGGTAGCCGGCAATGTTAAACTATATGCACCCGAATTGCCGGCAGGTGCCTCTATCGTAACAGCATTTGCTCCCGAGCCAATAGTCAGGCTACCTGCTCCTGGTTCAAAATAATCAGTTCCGGCTGTAGCTGCGGAAATAGCTGTTCCATTTCCCTTTAATAATCCGGTTACTGATGTTCCCAATGTAAGAGCCGGGGTTGTTCCTCCGCTGGATGTTCCTGTAAAGCCATTGGCTGATGCCACAGAAACAGAAGAAACTCCACTCCCTCCCGAAGTTGACCAGGAGAAACCTCCGGAGCCATTTGAAACAAGAACATCTCCACTATTACCAGCAGAGGTGATTCCTGATAATTTTAAGGAAGTTATTGATCCGTCTGTAATAGTTCCCCCACCCGAAGGAGCCCAGGCCACTCCTGAACTTGTGGTTGTAAGAACATAATTCAGTGGCCCGGCCTGTAATTTTCCGGGAGTGATCGTATTATCAGCAACCTTTGTTGCTGTAACAGCTCCATTTCCCAGATAATTAGTGGTCACAGAATTCGGTGTAAGATTAAGAGTCATAGCCGTTAAGGCGGCACCAACTCCGTTTCCTATGGTAATTGTTCCCGAGGAAGTTACATCCTGTCCGGTTGCAGCAATTCCGGTTGCATTTAAAGTAGTTCCACTCATTGAAAGCCCTGTCCCCAAAGAGATTTCCCCGATAACAGTCGTAGTTGACGGGCTCCCTATCAAGCGGCTCATTCCTGTTGCCACCTGGAGTTTGTTATACGTTACGGCATTGTTGGCCAGCTCGTTGGTTGTCACGGCATTATCGGCAAGCTTATCATTTGTTACAGCATTATTTGCCAGTTTTTCATCGGTTACAGAGCTATTTGCCAATTTTTCTGTCGTAACGGATTTGTTGACCAATTTATTGGTATTTACAGCATTATCAGCAATATGTGTATTTTTGATTCCACCTGAAGCAACGCCCAGTGGAAGCCCGGTTACACCACCCCCCGTCAATGATTCATCATGTATTACCGAATTCATTCCTCCTGAAGAAGCAGTTGTTATCTCACTCTGCAGTTCCAACAAGGCATCCTGAACATTTGAAGCAGACAATCCGATATAGGTATTTGGCGTAACAGCTATTTCTGAAGCAGATATTACTTTTAATGATGATAAATCAACTTCAGCAGCATTACCATCCTGTGTTCCCAGATAAAGAACGCCGTTTGAGCCTAATGATGGTAATAAATTTATATTGCTACCACTCGCTCCACCTGTTTTTACCCACATAGAACCGGAATATACATACAACACAGAATTGGTCCCGTCAAAGGCTAATTCTCCGGCAACACCTGCCACTGTTGGTACTCCGGATACAATTTTTGCATTAGCAGAAGCAACTGTCTGCCATGCTGTCCCATCCCAGAAAAAGAAAGCATTCTGTACAGTATCAAAAACCAGAAGTCCCTTTGCAGACCCGTCTGTTCCACCAAAAATAGCCTTTCGTTGATCGCTTGTCATTCGTGGAATTAGCAATCCCTTGCTCTGCGAAACTAATTCAAGTATGGCTTTTTCATGTGCTGCTTCGCCATCCTTTCCTATACTGACACCACCTGTCTGAGCAAATAAGGCAACAGATGAAAAGAAAAAGAACACAATTCCAAAGTAAAGTTTATTCATAGAGCTTGAGTTTAGTTACATAATCATTTGACATTAGGAAGTGGGATAAATAGCTTCTCTCCGGCATAAACACTCCTGTCCTCTTTTTTATTCAACCGTTGCAGAGCATCTTCACTGCAATGATATTTTACAGAAATTCGGAAAAGATTTTCTCCCGATACCACAAGATGTATTCCCTGTATGCCGACTAATAACAATCGATTTTCCGGCATACTGGTAAGTTCATTCATTTGCTTCAGAATTTCCACATCATTATTAAACATCGCCGCAACTTCTTCCAATGATTGTTCCGGTAACGCTTTATAGGTATAAATAACAGAATATGGCAATTCTCTCAATCCTTCTCTGATAACCACCTTTCTGTCATCCTTATCGCTCTCTGAAATTCCTTTTGCATATTCCTCTCCGGCAACAATTGTGAAAAACTGATGTCCTTTGTCTGAAACCAACCGGCTTTTCATATATTCAACAACGCCCAAAGCACGCATAAACGACAAATAATCGTTATACCTTCCAGTTCCTGTTTTGTCGGCATGTCCCCAGACAACGATATTTTTTATTCCTTCTTTTATTACCCGATCTACCATATCATCCAGTGAAGAATAATATTCGCTATTTATAACCGGGCTGTTAATATCGAAATACACGGTCCCCAGTTGCTGTGATTGCTGCCCGGAAGCCGTGATCAGTAAGTCGGAACTTTTTTCAGGAATGGGGTGAGAAACTGCTCTGTTCATGATTTCTTTTTCCCCAGGGACCCGAACTCTTTCTGATACAGTTTTGTTCTGATTTTCTTCCAACAAAGAGGATTTTCCTAATACAACCGATGGCATTTTTTGTTTCTCAACAGAAGTAGAAAACATCTCGTGAGTTTCCGGTAAAACCTTGCCGGGAAACTCTTTTTCAGCTTCTCCTGTAATAGCAGAATTTACAGAATCGAGCAAACTATGAAAAGTCTGATTATAAGTAAAAAACGTCGGTTTCTTGTCCTTTATTCCTATTCCCTGAAATTTTTCTCCGTCAATAACCTGAAAGCAGTAATCATCTCCTGCACTATTCGAAAAAATCAGGTTAGTACGGGAATCCTCCTTATCGTTGAACACATAATTGTCGAAACCGCCATATCCTTCCCATCCGTCAGACGAGAAACAAAGCAATGTATCACATACAACAGGAAAAAGTTCATCAAACGGAGAATTTACCTCACTTCCCAGATTTACAGGATTATTCCATCTGGTCCCGTTATACGTGGCGTAGTAAATATCCCATCCCCCTATTCCTCCTCTCATTGTTGAGCTGAAATAAAGCCGGTTTGTTTTTTCATCGAAAAAAGGCATTGCACATGCGTACTCTTCCGAATTAAACGGGAAAGCGGGGAAATCACCTCCTCTTATTCCGATTCGTTCCGGTTTCCCGTTTTCAGGAACAATGGTATAAAAGTCAGCATCCTGCTTTATCGATTTACAAAGTGTAACAACCCTTCTTTTATCTTTAAACTTGCACATTACGGGACCTTCCCCACCAATATCTCCGGTTGGGATAAAACGGGCCTGCCCAAGATATGACCGGTCTGCTACGCGGGACGAAAAGACATTGTTTTCGATGAGTTCTCCGTCTGTCCCCACCCCTTTTTGATATGAAAAATAGAGGTAATAATCATTAAAAGTGAATCCATAACGAGGAAGTATTCCTTTAATTTTCATCTCTTTAGCAGTAATATCCGGAAATTTCAGGCCCTTATAAAAAGCTCTGGATTTCGCATCTCTGATTAACTGTCTGACGACTTTTGACGAACCGGAAAAAGATAAACCTAACGAATCGTTAATAACCTCATTTTCCTTCCCGCATTTTAGCAGAGAATAATAATAGTCTGTCACATCTTTTTCCTGAATATTTTTTTTATCCAGCAATAATGCTTTCTCATAAAAAATTGCTGCTTTTTCATAAGAACCATATTCAAGAGAAACCTGTCCAAATATCTTAAACTGTGAGGATATTTCATCCGGATCAATATCACCCGAGAACTGAATGATGGACTGGTAGTCTCCATATTTTAGTACTTTTTCGAGTGATTTTTCCTTTTTCCCGAATTGTCCACTGACAGAAAAACAAACAAAAAATAGGAAGAATACTATTATATACGTTTTCAAGCTACTCATTGTTAACGATATAAATATTTAAATCTATTCCCGTAATCATATCTGACTTCTTTTTGGAATCCGCCCAATGCCTTTCCCGAATTAATCTTGTATGAAAGCGAAATCGTATGGGAATTAAAATGATTTAATCCTTCACCAATACCCAATTCGAAAGAATATCCCAATTGTAAGTTCGATGCGACCAAAAAGTCAACAGAGAAAGTATGCGCAAGATTAAACCGATGACTTGTGCTCAACCAAACACGTTCATCCAGCAAAAAACTTACAGATAAATCGTAAACCGGCGGTACATACGAATTTACAGGTTCTGATTCAGTAACTACGATCTGCTCATTACGATAATATTTTATAATTAAATCAGGTCTGAAAAAAACGGTTTTGCTCAAACGGTACATTGCACCACAAACGAAGTCGAAACCAGGAAGATACCAATCTTCATTGTTATCAGATCCAATTACCATGTTGGAACTTAATCCGGCAAAGATGTGAGGATCAGCATAAAATATTCCCAATTTTACAGAAGGACTGGCAGTTGTCCAATCAATATCATAATTAAGGTAATTATCATTTTTTGCAATTATCTTTTCACGATCATAAGATGATAACTCCGCACCAACTCCATAACCAAAAGAGAGATAACTCCGCATAGATACCCGGATATTATGGGTTAAACTCACATTAAAAGAATTAACGTTGCGAAGTCCAATTTCTTCCGATAAAAGGGTAAACCCAACGCCTAAACGGCTTAAGCGAAGCGGCATGTAAAAATTAGCTCCATAGACTTCGGGATGGTATCCTACACCTACCCATTGTGTCCTGGCCAATAAATTAACGGATATATAATCCTTAAACGAATTATATGCAGGATTCAGATACTCTTGTTTTACTACAGACTGGCAATGCATGACCTCCTGTGAAGCAGCACTTCCCTTTTCTATGATCAATAGAAGGCATAAAAATATTTTAAAAATATATCCGCTATTTTTCACGTTTAACCTCAATAATGTTCCTGATTAATTCTACTGATTTTCCCTGATGAAGCTTTAACTCATAAAAATATGTGCCCTGAGGAAAGTTTGAGCAGTTGAAGCCATTATTATAATCATGGTCTTCATATACCTGTTGACCCCAATGATTATAGACAGTCAACTCGACTTTGCTATATTTCGAGATTTCCGGTATTTCAAAATTATTATCACTGCTGTTCCCTGCATCATAAATAAAGTTTGTCAACCGAAGAGTTTCCTCACTTGCCAACGCATATATTCCGCCTTGCAATTTCTGAGAAGAAAGCATGTAAAAAACAGTTGACTTAACCGCCGATTGGTCCCACTGATATTCGGAAGAATAAGAAGCACTATTAGCAGTATACAAAATACTATACTTCCCATCTTCCATCAACTCCTGATTTTTATTCAAAAGGGATAGTCCTGAATTAAATGATGTTTGGGAGTCAACTTTCCACCCACCAATATCTTCAATCGTAAAAGGTGTATCCGGAACAACAAATGCCCATTCCTGAGAAATTCCGGAATCGTATGAAACTTCAATATTGTCTTTCGCTTCTGCATTTTGTACAAGAAACGGATGGAAGCCGTCTTCGTCTCCGACAGGAAACCAATAGCTCCCATTCAGGGCAATTGCCCGCATAAAAGTACCCAGTATATACGATTTGTCTTCCGGTGTATTACTAAAAACAAGAGCATTGGGATGGTTGTCCTGAAGAATAAGCTTCGAACTTCCGGAATCAATAATTCCCCCCTTCAATTCGAGAGAATCATCTACAGTTAAGGTTCCGTTCAAAAATAAATAGCCTTCACTATTTTGCATTGATACTTTACCCCAGTTCGCATCCCCGTTAAGAGTACAATCAGAATTCCCCGAAAATATAAATTTTCCATCCCCTGAATTAGTTGACAGAAAGTTCATTTCCAATGGAGTGGTATTAGCAAACCACATTGTCCCGGAGTTTATAAATTCACCGTCTCCACTTACCTTTACATTATCACTTACACAAAATGAAGTTCCCGCTGATATGGACACAGATATGTCATCTACTACGATATCCCCCTTTTCCTCATTATCGGCAACACTAAAAAAAGGTACCAACCCGAATACTAGAATAACTCTTAGAAAAACAAAATACCTTTTTATCATTTTTCTTCACTGAATAAAAATCAAACTGTAATTATTTTTAAATGAGTATCCGTTTGTTTACCCAAATTGCGAATTGTTTTCCTCTGATTGTCCCCAAATGGTACATGAACAATCAATTCGTTCCCTTAAGAAGGGTGTTAACGAATTGATATTTAGAATTAATATTCATTTTTAGGTATAATTGATATCCATTTTATTTTATGTTCTATATCTCCTCTCCTTCTGCGAAGAAGCTGGCATAACAAAGATATATGGGTCCCTAGAAAATAGACCTTAAATTGCATTGCATATTGAAACCAAAAAGCATTAAACGGAATTCTATAGACTGAAATACTATTTTTTTGAAATAAAATGGATATTTTATTCTATGAGCAATGATCAGCAGATTAAATTCAATAAAAACTTATTCATCCGATCCTATATACTATTCTGAAAATACTAATTTCTGTAATTCTTGTTAAAATTTTACTAATCAGGATCTCAAGAAATAAGAGCATATAAAATTTGACAAGATCGTTTAAGAGATGGTACTGCTACAATTCTTTCGCAGTTTGAAGTTGCGGGGACCATATCTTTGCTGTAATCATCATATTTATGACTATTGTTCAGAAAAAGATAAGCTAATATGAAAATATTCCCGAAAAATAATTTATCAGATTAAAGTATAAATGCAAAATAAAAATGGAATCTAACTCCAGTGTTGTCCCACAAAAATCATATAAACCATTGACTCGGTAGCTTAATGTTCTTAATTTGTGACTTAGTTGGGACACAAAAATACCGCAATGTTAGTACCAGGTTTCGGAAAATAAATCTCAATTTTCAGGCAGAAAAATACTAAGAAAATACTAAGGTACAATAATTCTAATACAACCTCAAAAAACGGTTAATTTTGGTTAAATCCTTCACTGTCGGGATGCAAAAAAAGGATTAAACTGTTTTTCAATCGTTTAATCCTTTCAAAAGTGATCCCACTGGGATTCGAACTATTGTCTATATACGACTGACTGTCACTATTTTATGAAGCGCTTAAATAACGGGGTCTCGATTTAGTCTCTCTCCCTGATTTTCAATATATTAATATACAAATATACCTAAAATTTATTGAAGATGACTCAATTTTCCAATGAAAATAATTTTGTCGTTTCCAATCAACAATTGAAGTTGTAATTCATAATCAATCAGACTTTCCTATGTTGTTTAGAGATAACTGTATCTTTTTAGAGACTGTTTTGAAATCATTTTTAAAATTTATTAAGCATGACACGAATCATCACTATTGTCTATTAATTTTTGTTAAAAATCCTCATATCTGTTTTATGCACAGTATGCTAACCTTTCAAAACCTTGTCACCCTTTTGAATTTTGTTCCTTTGCCCCCAAGTGTAAAATGGGACAGGTATGAACGTCGGCAAATATGTTTTCGCACAGATTGTGCAGTTTCTTCCGAAACGTTACTTCGAACGACTGGTAATAAAAAACAAAGACAGGACAGCCTGAATGGCGCCATCCTACTGGAGTCATATGCTGGTCATTATTACGGTCAGCTTATAGGCTGTCATAGTCTTAGAGAACTCACAGATGTCACTGTTGCTCATGCAAAAAGATCGTTTCACCTGGGATTTGGAAAGATTCCCATCAACAGAAGCGTTCTTTCCAAAGCCAACAGCCTCAGAAACCCGGAAATCTTTGAGAAGTTTGCCTTTTACATTGTGTCTATTGCCCAGGCCAAACGTATCACCAAAGAGTTTGAACTCCACGGAAGGTTCTATGCCATTGATTCCACTACCATCGACCTGTGCATGTCGGTCTTTAGATGGGCAAAGTTCAGAAGCACAAAGTCCGGCATCAAGATTCATACTCAGATTGATATTGCAACTGAAATACCGGTCTTCTTCAGAATCAGCCATGCAAATGTGCATGATACCAAGTCCATGGACTGGTTTATATACGAACGGCACGCTTGTTATGTGTTTGACAGGGGATACTTTGATCTCTCCAGACTCTACGCAATTGAGCTGGCTGGAGCTTTCTTCATCATTCGGGAGAAGTTTCATCCTGATTATGAAATCACGGAAGGTGAAGACATGCTTGAAGAAGATGACAATGTCCTGCGAGACCAAACGGTTAGATTCACAGGCAAGCGAAACAGTGGAAACTATTTTTCGAGTTTCCACTGGAAATCAGGAAAATAATTTATACAACCAATCTTATTGAAAACCTGAACGGGAAGATTCGTAAGTATACAAAAAACAAACTTTCGTTTCCTTCTGACCAGGCTGTAATCAAATCCGTATATTTGGCTTTAAGAGAAGCTACTAAAAAATGGGCGATGCCTATCCAAAATGGGGTATTGTCCTGAATCAGTTCCTTGTCATTTTTGAAAAAAGGGTCCAGCTTTAATTAGCCAAACCCCAGCATTTTATACTTACACACTTTGTGAAACAGTGTCGTATCCTTCTAAAAAACCGATGTTGCATTTACTGATTTTCTGCATGTTCCGTATCCGGATTTACATTCACCACCACTACGGTATTTGCATTGCCGATGTCTATTCCTACCGATACTGTCTTCTCCACAAAATCATAACCCTCTTCCTTAAATTTTCCCGCTGAATTCAGGCAATATCCCACTCCGGCTGCATTTACCGGTTCCTGAAGTACTATAACATCGATAACACTCTCAAATTCGGTCTTGAATAACTTAACCAACTCACCGTACAGTGCTCCTCCTCCTGTCAAATAGATCTTCGTCGTATCCAGAAAATCTTCATTCGCAAACTTCTTCCTGACCGACGGCGATATAACCTCTGAATAATACGTCCGCAATGCCTTATCACGAAGTTCCGTTATATCCACCTTCTTACGCCCTATAACAATACTCCCCCGCTGAAAGGCTTTCTCGATCTGCTGCTCCGTCAGTAAACTCAGGTAATACTTCTTCTGCATTTGTTCCTCTAGCACAGTCTGCGCATACGATATCCCTTTCGTACTGATTATTGTCCGGTTTACAGTGCCTTTCGGCGTCGAAAGGGCGGCTTCAAATGTCCCGAATCCCAGGCTGGCAACAAAAAAATTATCCTTCTCAGACAACTCCCCTTTACGGATCGCCTTTATACATCCTTCCAGTTCCGGTATTACATCCACATTCTCTACCGTAATGCCCACCTTCTCTATCCCTTTTCCACCAAAGGTCCGCGTATCTATCGAAATCGTATGCCTCCCCTGTAAAAAACTCACTGCAGATTCTTTATATGACTGATACGTACTGTACGGAAATCCTACCGTCAGATTAAAATTATAGTTGCTCCCCTGTGTCGCCAGGATCAATCCTGTCCGCATCAGTATCCGGTAATCCAGATCCTCTGACGAACTGTTCAGAAACTTATGCGGCGATACTCCTTCTCTCAGTGCCAGGTTTCCGATAATGTAATTCTTATCTTCCGACAGTACTTTTATCCCTTCGATAAACGTATCGGCTACATTTATCAGTTCAATGTTATTTTCCTCTATTGCACTCGGAAATGTGAAAATCTTCTTCATTTTACAATGGTTTTTAATCGGTTAACTTTTAAGTTTATTTATTAAAAAATCTGATATCGAATTCTCTCCCTCTCTTTGTTCCCTGTTCCCCTCTCTCTTCGCTTCCCTCTTTTCTTCTCCTTTCTCTTCTCCTTTTTTCATCTCTCTTTCCCTTCCTGTTTCATCCCCTGTTTTCCCTGTTTCCAGACTTCTTAACGGGATGACTTTTGAGTCGACCCCTGACGCCGGACATACGGGTTCCTGTTCTCCCTCCCTGAATTTTATTCCTGTCCTGCTCATCTTTATCTGGATATTCAGGATGCTGCCCGGATCCACTTCCAGGTTGCCGGTGTGCAGTATCCCGTTACATACAGACGACGATTTAAGAAGCGCAAACCGCTCCACTTCCATATTCCCGTCTATCCTCCCGTATACCGTTATATTGGAACAGGTGATATTCCCTTTAAATGACCCGTAACTGTTTATAACTACTGACTTTGTCGTCTTCAGGTTCCCTTCCACATACCCGTCTATCCTTACATCTGTATATACATTGAAATTTCCGATCACCTGAGAATAATCATCTATCACCAGTATCTCTCCAAAATCTTCAGGCTCTTCTTCTGTCTTATGTCTTTTTAATGGTATCATAAATGCTGTATCCTTCTTCTGTCTTTTTATCTTCTTTTCCCGTAAACTGTCTGTTCTCTTAGTCGGTCCTGATAAACGATATTTCCGGTATCCCGAATAAATAAAACTTCTGGTGGTTATCACTTTCGTCTGTATCCGACTGGCCGTTCCCGTCCGTTATATCATAGATGAACAGCGTAAATACCTGGCTGGTATAAAAATCGCCCCGGTCTCCGTAGTTGACTATCTGCGGTATACTGTACGGACTGCTGCTCCCGTCTGTCATCCGGTATGTCGTTCCGGCCTCCCATACTTCCGATGGTACCGACGACTGACTGTCGTAACTGCCTTCCACTATCGTATAGCTGAAACTGTATGTCCCGGCTCCGCACTCTTTGTCTATCTCCCATTCAATGATCTTCATGCCCACGCTCTTCCCCTTGCAGTCCTTTCCCGGATCGTCTACCGACAGGTTAAAACTGTTCTGCAACTCCACGGTCAGCGTGGCCTCCGCTTCGCAGCCTCCGGCGGATGTCTTGATTACTTCCACCGTATACGCTCCCGGCACAAGTGTTCCCTCCCATGTGATCTGTACCCGCGAGGGTTCGTCCGGATCATTCCGGTTGGTCAGCTGGTAATCCGTTCCTGTCTGCAGCATGGTACCCCCTGCGGTCGTTCCGCTGTATACCTGCCACCGGTAACTGCATCCTGTCTCCGGTTCGGTCTCCGTATAATAGATATATTCCTGACACTGAAATGGCTGATCCCCGGTGCCTGTCCCTCCTGCCGGCGTGCTGTATCTGATACTTACTGACGGAAGACTCTGCCCTGCTGAAACATTAAAGGTGTAATCACTGCTCCGGTTTCCTGTGACATCGGTAAACGATACAACTACCGTACTTGTCCCTTCGGAAAAACTTTCACTGTTCAGCGTCGCTACCGGAACTCCGCCTGCACTGGTCTCTGTCCCGTCAGGAGCTGTAATGGTATAACTTACTGTCAGATCTGCAAAGTCCAGCGTACAGTTATCGATCACATCGGTCACTCTGACCAGGGTATCAATTACAACCGGAAGTGTTTCACTGCACACCCGGAAACTGCTGTATTTACCCGCATCAACCGGAAACTGCGGCGCCATACTGTCCTGCTCCAGTTCCAGCTCGTTCGAACGGCTCTCCTGGCCCGTTATCCCGTTGGATACATACAACCGGTAACGGTCGCCTGCCGTTGCCGTACCCGGCTCCACAGCAAGTGTTTCCACTGTTGCTCCTGTCACTGATGTCCAGTTCTCCCCTCCGTCGGTACTCTTCTCCCACCGGCAGGACGGATTGTCAAATCCTGTTACTGCCGAACTGATGCTGATCTCCCTGCTCCCGCACACGGTCGGGTCTTCACTGCTGATCGTTACCGATACGCCTTCGATGGTGATCTGCTGTGCACACGTCCCCGTGTTACCCGACTGGTCGCTTACCGTGTAGCTACGCGAAAGAACGATCGCGCTGCTCCCTGCCGAATAACTGTCAGACGAGGAAAACGAACTCCCGTCCAGCGCACAGTTGTCGTACAGCTCTGCGGTGGTAAAACCGCTCACCGTCCGCGCTGCCGGTATGCCGGCAAATCCGTTTACCGTTATGTCTCCCGGGCATTCGATAACCGGCGATACCGTGTCGCTTACCGTTACCGTGAAGCTGCATTCCGAACTGTTCCCCGACTTGTCGGTGGACGTATAGGTTACCGTTGTGGTTCCTACCGGAAAACTGTAGCCCGGGACATAGGAATTCCCTTCACTGTCTCCGTTGACCGTTACCGAAGGGGCACTGTCGTGGTCGTCTGTCACCGTGGGCACCGTCCAGCTCACATTCGCCGAACACAGCGAAACGCCTGACTCCGTCCCTGTTGACGTACTTATAGCTGACGGGCAATCACTGAACACCGGTGCTGCCGAGTCCACGTATTCTTCACCTGGACTTCCGTCATCCTCCCAGCTATCCCTCCCGCTGATTTCACACGTGGGGCATGACGATTCCGGGAAACAATTTTCATCGCATCCGGCGGTACTGCCGTCCAGATCACCCAAAACATAAATGTCACCGCTGGAGGTAATGGTTGTTGTTCCGCTTGTGTAATGGTAATCACCGTTCACTACAAGATCTCCGGATGAACTTACATCTCCGTCCTGGTAAAAATCCCCGTTTACTATCACTTCCTGCCCGTAACTGATATCCAGATCACCGTTTAATTCAAAATCCCCTTCCACGGTTACCGTCCCGGCATTGTCCAGACCCTCGCTTACCGACAGGTCACTGCCTATATCTATGGATTGTGAATAACTGTTGGTTATTCCTCCGTCCGTTACCGTACAGTTCCCCGTTACTTTAAAGGTGCCGTCGTTCGTGATTGTCTCCTCGCTGACAAGGCTCCCGCCCACACTGAAACTCTTCCCGTAGTCATTACTGATACCTCCCCCGCTTACCGTACAACCTTCGTCCACCGTAAAGGTTCCGCTGTTGGTTACGTCTCCCACTGAACTAAGGCTGCCGCCCACCGTAAACGTACAGTTATATTTATTGGTTATTCCTCCGCTCTGTACCGTACAGCCGCCACTTATTTCCATACTCCCGTTATTGGTCACCTTCCCTCCTGTCGTCAGGTTCCCTCCGACACTGAACTGCTGCTGGTAGGCCACACTCAGGCTGCCTCCTATACTGCAGTTACCGCCCACACTCACTGTTCCGTTCGTACTCAGATTCCCCGGCACCGTCAGGTCGCTCTGTACACTCAGCGAGCCTCCGTAACCAAAACTGAGGCTGCCTCCTGTCAAATCAAGGCTCCCCGCTGCGACCAGCGTCCCGTTTACTGTCAGGCTGCCCGAATGGGATAAAGTCCCGCTTCCGTCGCCCGTCCACGTGACCGTGATGCCTGATGCGATGGTTACCTGGTCTCCGGCTCCCGGACCTCCCTCCGGGGCCGCCGGACTCCACGTCGACGGAGCGCTCCAGCTACCCGAACTTACCGCGGTATAAGCAGTTCCTCTTACTCTCATTGAGAACAGTATTAACACTATCAAAAACGGGTATTTCATCCTTTGCTGAATGATGCCCTCTTTTCAGTTTTATTGTTCCTCGCTTTATTGTTCCTTTTCAGATTGTAAAACGGCAGTATCACCGGGTCCGGCGTATAGGTCATCGCTATTCCCGTATAGTTGCTGATTACGGATGAATCCGTTACCAGGTGTTCCTTACCTGCTTCCTTTAATGTATGACATCCGCACTGGTACAGACTTTGTTTCAGACCGGACACGGCTCTTCCTGCTTCTTTCACCCCTGTACCCGGAATCAGCAGCATCCCCGCCCCCATGGCAAACAGCTTCAGGTAATCCGGACTATCCACCGGAGGAACACCGGTGAGCACCGTTATCTCTTCACTCTTCAGCTTCGCTAATATACGCTGCACCCGCGCAAGGGCCGCCAGCACGGGAATTACTGATGACTCCTTCCTGCTGACAGTGTCACTGCAGTCCAGAATGATAAAATCAATGTCGCAGGTTGCAGCCAGGATACAGTCCCGCTCGATATAATTGGCAGGTACACGTATCCCGAACGGTATTTCCGGGCGTAAACCGCGCAGCAACAGGAGCCATTCCCTGACACGCGCTCCTTCCTCACAGAAACGGCTCATATCAATGATCCCTTTTCCCTTCCGGAAAAACGGTGCTCCTTCTCCACTGACTTTCTCCGTCCCTGTCCGGAGCACCATCTCATCTTCCTGTCCCAGGTTATAATATACTTGTCCCAGGTCCACATAACAGGCTCCCGTGTTCATGGCTGTCAGTACTTCCGTATCAACATCAGGACCGTCCAGCTCCACCATGCTGTTCCGCGTTAACTTCCCCGGAAACTTCTCTGCTTCACTGTACCTCACCACTTCTTTCAGTCCGGATATCCGGCCCTCACGGCTTCCTTCTTTTTCCCGGATATCCGTATTCTCTTCTTCAGATAAATCAACAAGAAAAGGAACGTTACAGACCAAAGACTCCGGACAGCAGGCTCCGATCTCCCGGCTTATATCCGGATCTTCTGACAGTTCGGCAGCATGACTGTCCCGTACCTTGCGTATCTCTATATGATCCCATTCTGTCATCTTCTGCTTTTTTATGATTATTTTTTTGTTTCCTCTTTCTCCAGCTGCTCACTGATCTGATCTCCGTTCATCCGCACGATGTATACTTCTCCCAGTGCCTTCTCCCGGGCATAGTCCATTGCTTCACGGTAACTGCTGAAACGTCCGGTCCGGATCTTTACCCAGCCGCCTTCACGAACCACATAATACTCCGGGCCCGGCTTCAGCTCCCTGCGGAAATATTGTTTCCCGTATACTTCCGGGGCAATAGCCATTACCTGCACTGAATAGAAATATGATTTCTTATCCTGCATTGCCGTCTTTCCGTCAACAACTGCTTCTCTGCTGCCTGCATTATCCGGCTTAATCTCTGCTTTCTCCGGAGAGACTGTTCCGGTAACAGCTTTTGATGCAGGAACCTGCAGCCACCCATGAACCGGCACAGGCTCTTTCACTGCATCCTGTCCGGTTACCGGCAATGTCGTATCAACAGCCGCTGTCTTTTCAGACTGCTCTTCTTTTTCCAGACCTTTCTTCTCCCCTACTGATGATGGCTCTACCAACTTTTCCGTTTTATCTGCTTTTAACCTGCCTTCCCCTGACGCCGGCATCTCTTTGACGATGGAGATCTTTTCTGCTGCCGGACCATACGAGTATATATCGTAGTTTCCACGACGGTCTGAAGCAAAATAATACTGTTCAGTCTGCTCCGAATAGCAAATCCCTGTCTCGTTACTTTCCGTATTTATTTCCGGACCCATGTTCTCCGGCAGGGTGAACTTTCCTCCTTTCAAATCGCTATAATACAAATCGTAACCCCCGTAGCCCGTATGTCCGTCCGACGAAAAACAAAGTCGCGTATTGCTGATAAAATACGGCATCGTTTCGTTTCCTGACGTATTTACCAGTTCTCCCAGGTTCTCCGGGGCCGTCCATTTCCCTTTCTTCTTCCTGCACATCCACAAATCTATTCCCCCCGCCGACCATGAACGGTCGGAACTGAATACCAGCAACTGCCCGTCCGGGGATATACTCGCACGTCCTGCCGAATACCTCTTGTTGTTGTATTCAAACGGCTTCAGATTCTCAAAGAATGACACACCGGCCGCATCTCCCATATATAAATTATTATTATTATTCTTTTTATCTACCGCATTCAGTAACACCGTCTTACCGTCCGGACTGAAATTTACATAGCCAAACTGGTATCCTGCTGCACGAGGAACATTTATCTCCTCCGGCTTCCCTTTTCCACCGGCTACTTTACTTAATGCGATCCCGTAGGTCCGGCCATTGTTCAACTCTTCTCCGCTCTCAAAATAATACAGCATACTATCCTTTACTGACGGCGATAATTCCTGCTTTTCTGTATTGAAAAACAACAGCATGACACTGTTCCCTATACTGTCTCTGAGTACACGACCCCGCATTTTAACCTTACTGCTGTCCTTTTCTGACGGACGGACTGTATGATTCCTGATGCTCCTGTCCTTTTGTCCGGCTTGTCCCCCGTAAACCATACAAACAAAGGGCATCATGCACAATAAAAATTTTATCCCTGTATGTCTCATATTCTGGCGTTTTTAATATGTTTCTTTCCTCTTATTTCTATCCTCTTTCCCGTATCACCCCTGTGGAATACGGCTCAGAATACCCACCACTACCTTATGCACCTTCCCTTCTGTCGCACGCTTCAGCATCTCTTCCCTGTAGCCGGAGTTATCTCTGTCTCCGGGTAATATCCTCATGAAAAAATAAGTAATACGCTGCTGCAAAAAAGGCGTGTTCACCAGCAGCTCCATGCTAAAATCAATATGATCAAAATAATGTTTCTCTATGTATTTCCGGATCCCGGGCCCATTCAGCCCCGGTGGTACTACTACCGGTAGCAATGCCTCCATACACGCCCTGATAAACGGATCCTGAACCTCTGAATGATGCTCTGACCAGTATTCTATCCGCTCCCTGACCGAATCCTGCATCAGAAACTCCTGATACATAACATTGTCAGAGCTACCCGATATTTCCACGCTGGTTTGTATATCTCTACTTTGATAGTCCGCTGTTATCCGGAAACTCCGGGCTGCACCCACCGGTATTTCCACAACCTTGTCTCCTGCACGAAATCGGTACATCCCCGCTTCAAGCCTCCTGCCTCCATACACGTACAGCCCCTTCCCCTTCAGGATGCACACCTGTATTATACCTTTCGGAGTGTATCGCTCTATCCTCACTGTTCCACGGTAATTACGGATATGAAAAACGATCTGCGAAAAAAACGGCGGCGAAACAAAAAAAGAAATAAACGACAATACCCCCGGACCCCAGCCGCCCCGTACCTGCTGCGACAATATCAAACAACGATTATTACTTACATTTTGACGCTCCTCTTTTCCTCCTTTTTCATTGACTGATCTGGTTTCATCCTTTTTCATTTTTCTTCTGCTTGTGCTTTTCCTTTTTTATTGAATATTAACTCAAAACATACTGCAATCCCAGTTGCAGGTACCAGCTGGCATTATATACCGTCCCTTTCACGTACTCTGTACCCAGTGTACAAATCAGACTCATTCTGTTCTTCAGAAAACCAATTTTCCCCTCTCCTGAAAGAGAATACCGTTTGTCCGCTATCTGTTCATATTTTACATACGTTGCTGAACCGGGATGATATCCGGCTGTATAATGTATACTCACACTATCACCTGACTTTCCCGTACTTATTTTATCCCTTACTTCCACGTTTATCCTCCTCTTCCCCGAAAACGACAATCCGGGCCTTACTTCCAGCTCATGATGCCCGATCCTTCGCACATAAACGCCTGACAGCAAAAAATACAACTCATCCTCTCCGTAACCCTCTCCCCAGACATCTATTCCCATCCGGGTGTTTTGTCCTGCCTCCCAGGTATACAGCCCGTTGAACGAACGGCCCGGAAAACAGGGGCCGTGCCCTACAAAAAAACGTATACTCAGCGAATCGTCGTTTTCATACGACTGGGACAGGTCTATGCCCATCCGGTGGCTTACCCCTGACAACAGGCCTTTCTCTCCGGCATACGCATAACCGCCCAGATCAAGGCTTAATCCCAGCTGCAGATAATCAAAATGAAATACACCCGCAACTGAAGTCTTATACCAGCCCGACTGTTTCCCGCTGTCTGGAAGCTGATGGTAGAACTGGCCGAATTCCACATAGTCTGCAGCTAACCCGACAAAACGGGCCTTCGCTAATGGTATACCTGATGGCACTATTCCTTCCTGTGTCTGGTTCTTTGCTTCTGCATAAACAGACACCCCTGCAAAAACAACTGCAAGTAAAAACAAACCTTTCGATACTGTTCCCTTCTTCATCTTCAAAACTCTTTTGTATTCTGCCGCTCTGTAATCCATCCTTCTCCTGTCAGGTTCGTAACACACGCGATCAGATCTGCCGGCATAAATGGTTTTCCCAGAAAACAGCCGGCTCCTGCTTCCAGAAGACGGCTGCCTGTTTCCGGCATCCTCTCTGCCGATATCGCAATAACCGGCACCATTTCTGAAATATTCTCACGCACATAACGGATAAGTTCCAAACCATCCATTCGCGGCATGTTTAAATCCGTTATCAGCAAATCAAACAGGTTGACATCCATAAAACATGCGGCCTCCTCTCCGTTTTCAAACGACTCTACCTCATATCCCCAGGTGCGTAAATAATATTCCAGAAGGTACCTGTGCATGTCATTGTCCTCTGCCACTACTATTACCTTCTCCTTTTCCCGCTGACCATTTCCTGATATATTTACTATGTCTCCCTTCTCCATTTGACTAATTTGTAAATACCTCATTTACATCTCCAAGTGAATTGTATCTCAGCATATGAATTGTGTTTTCCACCTTTCTGATCCTCAGAAACTCATGATGAATACATCCCAAAAAAGTTACATCCAACCGGGAAACGATCAGTACTCCGTCTTCGGTATCCACTATCTTTTCAAGCCTGCATCTCGACCGGTACAATGCAAAACCGTGCTTCTTCTCCCGGTGTCCGGAACCTTTCCTTTCATGTCCGTTCCCCCTGACTCTGTTCTCCATGCTTCTCATTGTTCCTCCTTATTTTAATTCCTTTACTATCGCTTCCAGGTGTGCAGGGCTTACTACCTTGTACAGGATATCCAGCCCTTCACCAAGAAGGTATACCGTCGGCGAGGCAAACACGTGATAGTCCTTTACAGGCCTGCTATCCCAGCCTTTCCCGTCAAAATAACCGGCCCACGGGTATCCCTCTGCTGCCTGCTCAAACTCTTTCCTGTCCGTGTCCAGCGACACATACACTACTTCAATGCCGTGTTCCTGTAACGCAGGGTACATCTGCCTTATCTTTTCTATCTGGGACCTGCATTCCGCACAGCCCGACTCGCCGAATATCACCAGCTTATACTTACCGCCCATCCCGCTCAGCGAGGTATATCCCTTCAGGTACTTCTTCTCATTCCCCGCTTCCGTAAAATCGATATCAGGCGCACGGTTCCCTCTTTTCATGGCCCGGTACCCTTCAAATCGGTTCCGCGCATCGGAGCTCAGCTGCACATTTGGCTGATCAAGCACCGCCAGGCTCAGGTGTTCCGCTGCCGCAAACAGACTCCTCTTCTCGAACAGCTTAAACAAATAAACGGCTGCCCCTTCCACCCATTCCGGCTTTTTCGCCTCCAGGTTGCCAAGCACATAATCGGTGGCACGGTTCATCTCCACGTACATCGAATCCATTGTTTTACCCATGTTCTCAAGCATGAAATAGTAGTTGTCCATCAGGACAGGCAACAACCCGCTGTGGTAAAAACGTTCGTCACTGAAATCGGTGTGCATGAAAAAACGGATATGCTCCGGGATACGCTCCGGGTATCGCTGTACCGACACGGGAATGTCGCGCACCTGGCTTACAAGCGGAAGGTACCACCCCAGGTAGCTCTCTTTGCCCTGGTGGCGGATAAAAGACTCCTTCTCCTTCTCCAGCTCCCTGATCTCCCGGCTGATCAGCTTTCCCTCTTTCTGCTTCCGGAGGTACGGAACATCACGGTACGTCTTTCCAAGGTACTTCCACCCCATCAGCGCACGCTCGCGCGACTGCTGATCTTTGTAATAGGTGTACAGCGTTTGCGTCTGCACGTTCCCTTCACACTGCAGGCTGTCCACGTCCATGAGGCTGGTGCCCCGTACTTCAAAGCTTTGCTGTCCGCTGTTCAGCAGCACCTCAATGCCCCCCGCGCTCCCGAACCGGAGAAAGGCAGCTCCTGTATAATCAGAAGGATACGGCAGGGTGAATTTTCCCCCGCTGCCGGCTGTGGCCTGTGCAACCTCTTCGGCTGCAAAACCTTTATATACAGACAGACTGACTTCCTGACCTGCATACGCCGGGAAACAACCGCTTACCTGCTGCGCCTGCAACTGCACGCACAGCAGAATAAACGGAATCAATATGTTGCATTTTTGTATCATCTTCCTTTGTTAAAATTCAAAAACAACGGGCGGTTGTAAACCGCCGCACCCGGCAACAAACACACGCCATGCAACCGCACGGGTGCAGAAACTTTATCCTCAGAATCATTTTCTTTCTTCTTTATTTCAATCCGTATCATAATCGCTCAATTCTTTTTCTTAATCCAACCGCTTCCCGGTATTAATCCCCGGCCTTTATGCCGGGGAAAGTGTCTTAAGTGACTCAATTGTCACAAGTGCCCTAATTCTTAATGCAACGCACGCTAAAACCCTGCGCCCGAGTTTCGTTATTTATGCCGGTAGAGCTACTAGACAAGTACAGGCGATAGGAAGCCGTACTACTCCAATAGTTGGCGTAACTACCGGCGCCGAGGATCGAACCACTACTGTAACTGCGGTAACCCACCAGAGGCATGGCCAAAACGGTGAACACTGCCGTACCTGAACTATAAGAATTACTCAATGTAGTGAATTCGGCCTGGGTGGGCACGTGGTAACCTGTGGGACACGGATTGTTGGCACCTGCTGTTGTTCCGTTCCACCACAACGATCCATCAGACAGGGTACTGCTAACCCAATCGGTGCCTAATATAAAATTCGAGTTATTCGTTGTTGTACTGGCTATTGTGCTGCCCTGGGTTGCAGATATGCTGGAAGCCGTAGATGAAGAACTCCACGTAATTAACTGGTGGCCGTCGGATCCGCGGCACCACTGGTACAGGCTGCCGTATGCCTTGTAGTCGGTTAATGACGTCGCCTTCTGGCTGGCTCCCAGGTTTCGGTCCATCCACGTCTGGGTACCACCCGAAACGGATACAGTGATATCTACAACTTCTGTTCCGTCAGGTGCATAAACTGTTGTCTGCACCTGTTTCCAGCCGCTGAATACGGAGGTACTGCCCGTTTCGCCGTTACTGGTTGTTGCCGTTACATAAACACCGATGTAATACGTGTTGCTGGTATAGCCATAACCCGCAGTGATATCAACGGCATGGGTACTTGCCTGCGGCGATGAAAGACCCGTCATACTGGTCCCTGCATCGCTGCTGCTCCCTGTCGCTGAATATACCCAGCGGTACACAGCCGTCCCTGCGGTTACTGTTAATCCACTGATACCCGATGAAAATGTTCCGAGGGTGGTCGTTATTGTCTTCCCGTTCTGTACTTTACCGGTAGAACTAATGTATCCATCCCCTCCGATGGTTACTGATGCATACACAGGAGCTAACGTCGGTACTGTCAGCAGCGCGCTCTTTACTTCCGTTCCGCTTTCTCCGTTCGTTGCTTTCGGGGTTATCCCGCATACCAGCTGGACAGTCCCCGATGACGGGTAACTGCTATCCGAAGTATTTACCGTATAGGAAGCACTCGTCCCGTCGGATGCAACGGCCGTGTAGCTGCTACCACCGTCGCTGGTCCAGTACCACTGATAGGTACTGTTGGTTCCCGTGTCTCCCGAAGGGGTTACAGGCGTACAGCTATACCCCGCATAAGAGGCTGTCAATGCCGTATTCTTCAACGCATACGTGGTGCTCCCGTCGCTATAGGTACCCGTTACACTAACCGATGTTATCGACGGGGTTAGGGCCTGTACCTGTTTCCAGTCAATTGCCGCGGTTACAGCTGCATTGCACGAGCTGTTCGGGGTTATCTCCAGACCGATATACTGACCTGCATCCGTGGCAAGCACCGTGTAGGATTCTGGTGTTCCCGTTCCCGTTGAAATGGTTGTGGCTCCTGTTTTGCTGGCTGAACTGTTGCGGTACCACGTATACGTGGACCCCGACTCCGGACAGGTCGACGAGCTTACTCCGCTGCCCGAATACGTAAATGCCGGGGTCGGCGAAAGGACTTCTCCCTTGTACAGGACATCATCCGAGGTCAGGCTCACACTGGCGGTTATTCCTCCGGAATAAACATACTGCCAACTGCTTAACACCTCGTTCCCTGTGGCCGGTATCTGGCTGACCGGTGTTACGCCAAAGGCCAGGTACTTACCTGAAAGTGAACCGATAGTGTAACTCTGGCTGGTTGCACCCGATATGGCCGCTTTGTTTGTTGTTCCTGCTGCATCGTCGGCCTGGTACCACCTGAACGTGGAAGTACCCTCTGCCACTCCCGCTGCCGGGTCGGCTACATACGTATACGTTCCCGTTACCGTTCCCTCCGCATACATTGTACCGCTGATCGCTACATCCATGGCCGACGGCTTCATCGATAACGAACTGCCTACGGCGATCCACTCCGTACCGTTGTACCAGTACAACTTGTTGTCGGTCGTATTAAAATAAATGGCACCCGCTGATGTTGCTGCAGGTGCACTGCTTAGTTGCGGAAAATAGGGTATTCCGCTCTCGGTACGAAAATAGGTATAGGTGGTCTGCCCTGAAACAACCTGTGACAGCAACAATACTACTGCCAGAAGCAAAAAACGATAGCTCTTCCGAAGATTAAAAAACCGCATAAAGACTGTATAATACCAGCTGCGGTTCACTGCCATATCCCGGAACAATCCCGGGAGGACAGGAAAAACAAGGATGGCCGTTTCCTGTCCGTAACGCGAAGTATCCGGAGTTTTACATTGCCTGACTGATTTTAATCTTTTCATCTTTTGTATTTTTTATTTTTTTGTCTTTTTTGTTCTGCCTGCCTTGAATACGGCCTGTTTTCCGGAGACGGCCAGGTAATGTGTCCTCTCAACGGCTGTTTCCCTTCAATCATCAATCATCAATCGTCAATCGTCAGTTTTTATCCTCCCCGTTTAAAAATTTGTCCAGCTCCTGTACCGATGACGGCGTGGCGGCCAGTTTGCCATTCTTATCCACCACAAACAGGTTGGGCGTGCTCAGTACGTAATAGTCCGATGCCACCTGGCTGTTTACTCCTCCCGGGGCATACAGGTCCGCCCACGGAAAATTGTTCGCCGCGTGTGCCTTCTTCCACGTCTCTTCCCGCTCGTCAAGTGCTATTGTATATATGCTGAACCATGTCTGGTTCTGCGGCTCTTCGTACCACTTTCTTAATTCACCGAGTAATTCTTTGCAATGACTGCAGTCCGAATCGTAAAAAACAACCAGCCGGTATTCCCTGCCGGGGGCTTTCAGGTCTACCTCCCCTTTCAGACCGTTCCCGTCTTCTGCAACAAGATTCGCTGCCTCTGATCCACGTACCAGGCTTTTCATGCCTTTCAAACGGCGCGTTATCTCCTGCTTACGGCTGGTCATACATCGCGGATCGTTAATGTATTTCCCAAGCATCTTCAGTCCCCGCTCAATATTGTACGCCTCGTATCCACGATAAAAATAATCAACCATCCAGCCGTATACACGGGGGGTCCCGGACGAGGCCATATCGCAGGCCATTCGTCCGGCCCGTGTAAACAACGAATCGCGTAACTGCTCATCCGTCGCTCTTATGCCGAAGAGATTTACATATGAATTGATATAGTCATTCATCTGCCGGCTGCGCAGACATAATGTATCCATGAAACTGAAACCGTCGAACCAGTGGTCTGCCTGCCACTCTATCCGCTCCTCTTTGCTCTTCTCCCACTTTACTTCAGGCAGACGCTGAAACTGAAACAAATGGGATACATACAATCCTGCATCGGCCCCGCTCACCGAATCAAGCCACTGGTTATAGGAAACCCTGCCTTTCTCAAATGCTTCACTGGCCGCACGGTATACTTTCGAACGGTGATCCGTGTAGCCCGTACATAACTGATCAAGAAGTCCCAGCTGTCCACGCTTTTGCGTATTCTGTACAGTAAAGGCAGACCATGCCGCATTCTCCCGGTCGTTTACCAGACGCAGGCTGTCTCCCTGCAGATACTGCGGATTCGCTTCTACTGATATGTCTTCCTTATTTATAATTAACGGAATCTCACTCTGTAATGATTTACCGCCTGTTTTTTCACGGTATTCGAACCGGAAAAGAAATTCGCCCGGAAGCAACTGCTCCGGAATGGTAAACTTCACGCTCACCCCCGGCTTCACTCCTGCTATCTCTCCTGCAGGCAAGGTGAAACCGACCCCGTCAAACGCCATCACATTGATTCCCGATTCATATACCCCACGCAGCTTTACTATCACTGTCCGTTCTCCTGCACTGTAGCTGCACAGGCTTATTTGCACGAATACGATCAGCAAAATAATTTCTACACGCTCTTTTAAATAGTTCATCTTTGCTGCCTTTTATTTAGTTAAGAAGTACCTCCGTATAAACAGACATTCTTTACTCATTCTCAAAACCTGTCGCATTACTGACTTTCCTGGATTTCTTTGTTTCTTATCTGATATATCCAAATAACTGTGACTGCTCTCTACATTTTTCCGGCTACAGCCTCTCCTCTCTCAATTATCCCTCTGATTGCGGAACCCCTCCTGTATTTTCTCATCCGTTTTCCTCTTTATTCCGCTTTATACCATCTGCTTCTTCCCTTTCTCTTTCCCCGATCATATTTCTCTCCCAGGTACTTTCCCCTGCTCTCCTTTTATAAAAAATACAAATGGAGAGATACCCCGGATAATTTCTTACCCGGGGATCTGTTTTAAAGGGGGATTTCAGGTGGATTTTTGCAAAAGGAATTATTTTGTACAATCATTTTTCTACTGTCTTATTTTTTGCATTCTTTCAATGTCTTTAATATCCCGTCAATCTGCTCCTGCTGACGGTTCAGACCCTTGTTCAGACTCTCAATCTGTTCCTGCTGCTCCTTTACCGCCTGGATCAGAACAGCGGTAAGCTGCGAATAATTAACTGCAAGGTAGCCGTCGGCTCCCTTGCTGACCAGCTCCGGAAATACCTCCTGCAGTTCCTGCGCGATTACTCCGATCTGCGGACCCGATGCATATTTCTGCTGGTCTCTAAACACATAACTTACTCCCCGTAACCGCTCTATCTTTGACAGCACTCCGCTCAGCGTCTCTATATTCGTCTTCAACCGTTCATCCGACGGAGTATTCAGGTTTCCCTGTACCCATACACTGCCGTCAATCTCCGCATCTCCACCTACCATCAAATCTCCACCATCCATCGTTATTTTATCAACTGTCGGTGAGCCGATCTTCAGGTTATTTGAAATAACCGTAGTTGCACTTCCGCTACCGGAACCGATTGTTGTGGTGGTGGAGGCCCCACCTATTGACAGGGTCGTGGCGCTGGTATTAAACACCGTCGCATCCGTGCCTGAGGTAAGCAGATCCCCTCCGTTTACGGTTACATCGCCCGTGGCTATCACATTAGCCAATGCGCTTACATCGCCTGTAACAGTAGCACTGCTTCCTACTGTAAGACTGCTACCAACCGTAAGTTTGTTGGCAACGGTCACATCGGTCGCATCGTTGGTTAAAGCGTCGGTTTCAGCCCACTTGGAGCCATCCCAATAAAGCGTATTGTTCAAAGAGGTTCCGGTCTCCACCGTTACTACCGTTGACGGCTCCCAGTTGGTCGTATCGGTCAACGGATTAGTGCCTGAAGCAATTGTCCCATCATTCTTGGCAATCACCAGGGTACTGTTGTATAAAAATAAATCACCTGTATAATATGCTGACCCTTCTTCCCACTTTCGTACCACCTGTACCTGCCTCCAGACACTTCCGGACCACTGGTATAAAGCGTGACTCCCTTCCACCCACACGATCATTCCTGTTTCTTTCATATCCGAAGTAAGGGCATCACGCGCGGCTATCGTTGCTACCTGATGAAATCCTCCGCCAACGTTATCCTGGTAAACAACCGGCATACTACTGTTTAACGGAACAATCGTCTTTGTTATTTTTGTATCGGTCTGACCTTCTGCCACTAAACTGAAAGCAAGTATCAGCGCCAGTATCATATATAACTTAACATCCATCGCAATATTTTTTCATTTTTCCCTTTTAGCCTTCAGACGGCATGATGTTCCCTTCACTGATTATGCCTTCTCTAACTAATATCCCTTACCTTTCCTATATGGAGATTAAACTCTCATAAATTTATATCTCTCATTATCCTGTTTCCATACTTATAAGCAGGACCTGTTTCCTTGTAAAAACGATGAAAACTTAGCTACAACATCCGGTTAATGACAAATGAAAACAGGCCCTGCTTATAATGCAGGTTCTTACCTGACTCATTGTTCCCCGGAGTAAAACTCATGTTCTGTTCAATTAAAATAACTCAGCAAAAAGTTCCTCCAGGCTAACAATTACATATCCCGGTACCGCTATCCGACCGGAAAACATAAATTACCTCACTATCAGTTTTAAGGTAGTACCGGCACCTTCAACAAAATCATTGTCTGCTATCCATACCTGGTATACTACATTATCAATAGTTACCTCTCGTGATACCCAGCAATCCTGAAGCGGTGAATAATCACTGGTTCCGGTTCCGGTTTGAATATAAAATGACGGCTTTCCCCAGCTCTTTGGCATTGCCACTAACGGAAGATGACCGGAAACATGAGTAATTGTGGTCAAATCGAATGTGATCTCATTACTCCCGGCAGCCGATATAACTGGCTTAGAAGTAAATTTAACCGAAGTTCCATGGGTAATAGTTCCGAAAACAGGAGTTGCATCGGTATTGCTTGTTGCAAAATAGCCAGAGGTAAGAGTAGAAGATGTCACAGTAGCAGTCAGGGCATCTGTATAAACCGAAGTTACCGGGGTATAATCCAGATAACAAATATAACCGGCATCAGTTGAGCTACTCGATAAATTGAACCAAAGGTCAGTAGCAGTAGCCGATCCGTCACCGTTTACATCTATGGTGCCTCCCACGTATATGTAAGCCCCCGGAATACCCGTACCATTATCACCAACCAGTACAACAGTTCCGACAGACAGGGCATAATCAAGATCTGTCGCAGCAGGGTCACTGTCGATTAATTCATCGCGGGCAGCTATATCGGCAACTACTACTACATCTCCTATTCGTTCCCATTCACTTTTTAACGGAAGTGTTGCTGAAGCAGGATCTGCATTATATCCTGTCCAACTTTTTAACCGGTAAGTCCCGGCATCAGCAGCACCGGTAAGGGTAATTAACATACCCAACTGCACCTGGGCTGTCTTCAGTTTAATGCTGGATGAATTATCTGCGGCAGCGTTAAGTGCTACTTCATTCCAGTTGGCATAGGTATGCAAGCCACCTTCTACCTGGTTCCCGTCAACTACGGCCTTGTTCAGCCAGCTCATCATTTCGATCTGTTTCGACACCTTGGTCGTCTGGGCCGTTGCTACCCCTATCAGAAATGCAACAAGCCCCACCAGTAAAGTAAATTTTTTCATCTCTCTTGATTTTTAAATTAATAACTCAATTCTTTTTCTTTCGTTATCAGAATACTATTTGCGGAAGCCTGTCTGACGTTCTAAGTCTTAAATACTAAAACATCGAAAGAGACATTCCTTTTTCATTTTATCGCTATTCCTTTTTTATCTTAGTTTACTGCCACGGCAAGACCACTTATCAGGGACACATCGCTTTGCCATACCTGGTAGGTCTGACCATTTATCACCAACGTCTCTGCCGGAAGAAATACATTGAAGGTCTCATCTCCGTCAATGGTTAACAACGGAACACGCCACGAAACAGGCACTGCTACCGTATAATAACCTGCTGAAGACAGCGTCTGGTCGAACTTACTGGTATAAATGCCACTTGTGGTCGTCGTCGTTGTCAATGCTGTTATATCACTTTCGGTAGGGGTCGTGGTGGAAAGCAGCCCGTAATATACAGTTACATCCGACCCCATATCATTTTCATCGATAAGACGAACCCACGTCCCTCCATTTACATCGGTCGTCTTGTTTACATAGTAATAAAACCCCTGGCTTACCGATGTACTCCCTATTGAGGCTGTTCCTGCCCCGGTATTGTATACTATCATCCCGTCAAATCGCGTCGGATAATTAATTGGTGATCCAACGATGCCCGCATAAGACATAGATGTAAATGTCGTCAAATCAGCTCTCGGAAATATTAAACCTTTCCCCTTATTTACTGATGAATTCCAGCTAGAAGTGCTGGACGCATCCATAAAAGCAGAACTGGTACTGATCTGTCCGCCAACAGCAAGATTTGTTCTTATTTGAGACCATGCTGTCTCTACTGTTAGTAGCAATATACAAACTAATGATAATCTCATAAATACTAAATTTCACATTGCAGATACCATAACCCATTGTGAACCTGTACTAATAAGTATTGCACCATAACCTGCAGAACAGGTGTTAGCACTTCCTACTATAGATTGATTAAAAGATACTGTAACAAGAGTTGTAGTCTCAACCACATAAATAACCCGCCCCTTATTTGAAGATGAAGCATCCGGAAGATTAATTGTTGAATTAGCAGTCCCTGTTGAAACAATAAGCTGATCTGTATCTGTAACAGTGTATGTTGTTGTTGAATATGTTGAAACATTCAACGCTCCTCCCGACGCAGGAGTTTGCCATTCAGGTAATGTCCCCGCTGCATTCATTGTCAGTACCTGACCCGCTGTTCCTTTTCCCAGACGCGCAGCTCCTGTCGATGACTGGTAAATTATATCTCCCGTGGTTGTCATCGGATTCGTAAAACCTGCCTGCCACGACGGCGCTGTACCTGCTCCGTTACTGGTCAGCACATAACCGGAAGTTCCTGCTGCTAACCGATCGGCTGTTCCTGATGATGATCGGTAAATAATATCACCCGTGGTTGTCATCGGATTACTAAAACTTGCATTCCACGACGGGGCCGTACCTGCTCCGTTACTGGTCAGTACATAACCAGAGGTTCCAGCTGCCAAACGACTGGCGGCTCCCAATGCTCCGCCTATAATCAGATCCCCTGCCGTATTCATCGGGTTGGTAAATCCACTCGGCGCTGCCTGCCATGACGGCGCACTGCCCGTTCCCGTACTCGTTAATACATATCCCGATGTTCCAGCGGAAAGCATTGAAGTTACTCCCACTCCTGTCTGGTACGGAATGGCTCCTGCTGTACCTCCTGCTATCTTGGTGGCTGTTGTCGCTGTTGTCGCATTTCCATAAAAATTAGGGGCAGTAACAGAAGTTGTAACACTGATTGCTGCCGGCAAGGTCAATGTTACAGCACCAGAGTTAGTCGTTGCTGTTATCTGATTCGCTGTACCTGTTACCGAACTAATTCCGCTCCCGCTTCCGGAACCATTATCAATCCATGTAAAGCCGCCCGTTGTACTGTCATAGGAAAGTACTTTCCCTGTTGCTGCTGCATTTGAACTGTTCAGATCGGATGGCAATATCGTAGATGATGCGATCTCCGCTGTGGTTATTGCATTTGACGCTATATGACCATAATCAATCTTCCCGTCGGCATCTGTATCATAGGTCGAAGTTGACATGTTCCCTGCTGTTATCCACGTAAAGCCTGTTGTTGAACTGTTATAGGATAACACCTGACCATTGTTCGCCGTATTCGATGCTGCCAGACTGCTCTCCAGAATTACATCATCATCTATTGTATTTATTTTTCCATTACTATCGCTGTCATATACCGATTTGAGCATGTCCCCCGTTCCGGAACCGGAATTTATCCACGTAAAGCCTCCTGTAGTACTGTTATACGACAGTACCTGACCGTTACCCGCCGTATTCGATACGGCCAGACTGCTCTCCAATATTGCATCATCTCCGATTACATCAATCTGTCCATCGCTATTGGTATCATATGTTGTATTTATCGCATTGTCTCCTGTGTTGGTCCCTGATAAATTGGAGCCCAAAACTGCCCCTGTTGCGGTAACTGACGACGGCGTGATTGAGCCAAGCGTTAATGTTATTGCCGGAGCGGTTGACGCACTGGACACGCTTCCGCTGATTCCATTCGCTGTGGTCACTGATACGGTCGTTACTGACCCTCCTCCGGCATTGGTCCAGTAAAATCCTCCTCCTCCGTCTGCTGCCAGAAGACGACCACTGATCCCTGATGTTGTTATACCCTCCAGGTCCGTATCCTTTATGGTCTGATCTGCTATCTTCGCACTTGTTATTGCATTATTCGAAACGGTTGCCGCTATATCTACTATTCCATCCGTATTCGTATCATAGGTCGATTTTAACATATCTCCTGTGCTTCCACCGGACGTACCCGCACTAACCCACGTAAATCCTCCCGTACTGCTGTTATATGACGGCACCTGTCCGCTGACCGGCGTGTTTGACGCATTCAGATCTGTTGACACAATTACTCCACTGGAGATCGCTGCGGCACTGCTCGTTCCCGTAATGTCTCCACTCAGGCTTACCGTTCCCGAACTTCCAGATGATGCACTGCTCCATGTAAATCCGCCTGACCCGTTCGAGCTAAGAATCTGACCACTGGTACCACTTCCCGTTATTCCTGACAAATCTGTATCCTGGATCGTCTGATTCGCTATCTTCGCCGATGTGATTGCGTTGTCACTTACACTTTCGGCAAGATCTACCACACTGTTCGAGTTCGTATCATAGACCGACTTGGTCATATCTCCTCCCGTTACCGCGGACGGAAGCGTCACTGAGGTCGAACTACCTGTCAGATAGATTGTTGTTCCTGATATAGACAACGACTGACTGTCGGTAAATGTGGCACCTGTTGGTACATCCGTCTGAACCGTGTGTCCATTCACCTTCGCTGCATTATCCACTACTCCGTTCTTATCCGTATCATATACCGATTTTAACATGTCTCCGCTGTCCGTCTTCAGCTCACTGATGGCATCCTGTACATTGGTCGCTGTTAATCCCGATACTGAGCTTATACTTATTTCGGATGCCTTACTTACCTGGTATAATTTTAATAACGATGATAAATCCACGGTCCCTCCGTTGGTTAGACTAAGAACTGAACCGCTAAGCGTTATTTGCTGATCTTCCTTTATCAGGGAGGACAGGTCTACTGAATTGCCATTGCTGATCTTTATCCTGGTTCCATCCAACGATAAATTCTGGTATGCGGCACCTGCCTGCTCCCATTCTCCTGACACATAGATATACAAAAACTTATCTCCCGTATTATAAAACAGGTCTCCTTCTCTTGACGTTTCCGGGTATGTCGTTCCGCTAACCACTGCCGTTCCTCCTACTGCTTCCCATTTCTTTCCACTCCAGTAATAAAAACTGCTCTTGTCTGTATCATATACCAGCAATCCGCTGGCCGGCGAACTGATCCCTTCCCGTTCACTTTCTGTCAACCGGGGTATTAACAAACCCTTGTCGCTTGATACCAATTCCAGTATGGCACTCGGATCCGCATCGGAATTACCTTTCCCGATGCTTACTCCTCCGTCATTCTGGGCTGCTGCCCGAAGAGCCAGCCCTGTCAAAATGACCACGATTATCAAGTACATCTTATTCATAGAATCCTTTTTTTTATTTTTTGTTCCCTTCTTTATATTGCTGATATGGATAACTGAAGTCTTTGTTTTTCTTCCTCTTCATGATACATTAATATATATATCTCGATATATCATACGTCGACAACCGGTGATTCATCCACGCCCCCAATCCGTTATTGGTTATCCGCGTATCTGTTCTTCCCCGTATTGAATAGGACAGGCGTATCCCGTACGAATTAAAACGGTTTAATCCTTCTCCTGTTCCATACTCAAAGGTGTAGCCTATCTTCAGCTCCGGCCCGATCAGCATATCTATGGAAAAGGTACGGGCCTGTTTCACCCGGTAACTGGTTCCTACCCAAAATTTATTGGCAACCAAAAAATTGGCTGCAATGTCATACAATACCGGTATATGGTATTTATCTGTTACGACCCCGTCCTCCGATTTTATCCCTTTCTCATTGTAATATTTAATAATGAACCCCGGACGAACTCCTATCCACGAAGACAAAAGAAATACTGCACCACACGAAAAATCAAAACCCGGAAGATATTTCGAATCATCCATGTTACTCTTGATACTGGTAGTCATCGAACTGATACCTGCATAAAACCTGTGCGACAAATAAAGCATCCCCACAGATACGGCCGGGTATATCGTGTTCAGGTCTGCATCTGCCAGTAAAAAACTTAAATCCTCATCCGGGTAGCTGATTATTTTATCCCGGTCAAATGCGTTCTGCAAAAAACCCACACTGTATCCCATTGCAAGAAAACTGTTCCTTGTAAATCGAAGGTTATAGCACAGACTAATCTTTAATTCGGTCGTCTTCCGCAACCCTACATCCTCTGCTATTATACCCACACTGGTACCCAAACGGGTCTTGTTTACCGGAACAAACAGATTTACTACATAACTTTCAGGGCTGTATTTAAACTTATTTCCCCACTGTGCCCGATTGTAGGCACTCATCGATATGTAATCCTTAAATGAATTATATGCAGGATTTAAAAATTCTTGTTGCAGAATCCCCTGCGTATGCATCGCAACATCCTGGCCATTACACTCTACGATTAATATAATACAGAATATAAAGGCAATAATACCTCCTCTGATTGATAATCCTCTTTCCACGAAAATGTATTTAGCTGTTACATTATTTTTTCCCTGATATTTAATCATATCTCATTATCTCTATTATATTTCGGCTTAGTATTCGTTTTCCTTCCTTGTCCTCCAGTGTCAGCTCGTAATAATACGTCCCCGGCCTATAATCCCTTGCATTAAAATCGTTGGCGTATTTGCTGCTCTCATAAACCTTGTTTCCAAACCGGTCAAATACCGTTAATGTTATCTTCTGGTAATTTTCTATCCCCGGTATCTCAAACCTGGTCCGCCCCGTCCCGTTCTGTGCCAGGTAATTAACCATTTCGGGGATCTGTTCCCCACTCTCTTCATCTACTGTCGTTTTAATCCTGCTCACACCAAATAATCCTGACTTATACGCTGTCCCGGATGTTAGATAGATCCCATCTCCGGCATCAACCGAATTGTAATCAAGGGCAAAATTCGGAGAAGCATCTTCTGCGTCTGATGTATAAAACAAATTATAATTCCCATCCAGCAATCCATCGGTGCAATACAACGATAAGTACGAACGAAAGGTAATTCCCTCACTGCCCGTACTTACCTCCCATGCCCCTGCATCTTCAAGTGTTATCCCGTTATGGTTCCCCGAATTCCATGTATCCACATAGTCTTCCCGGTATTTTACTCCTATATACCCTGAAGAAGAAATCCGGTCTGCCTTAAACGGGTGATAACCTTTTCTGGCCGTTCCTACCGGGAAAATATATTCTGTCCCCGCTGAGGTGTTACGTTCCAGATCTCCGTCGACAAAACTGCTGTTTCCATAACTGTCATTAAATACAATAGATTCTGCCGATGCATCCTGAATTTTCAGGGAGGCTCCCTCCTCTACTTTCACAATACCTGAACCCAGCGTAAGAACCCCCGATACCGAAAAATCATTTGCTACTGATACTGTATTGCCGCTTTCTATATCCAGCGAGGAAACCGCAGCTCCATCTCCCTCTATGGTACAGGCTGCATTACCATTTATATAATATATTCCACTCCCACCCAAAATGGTATTCAGGCTTATTGTGTTCTCTTTCTCATTAGTTAAATATACGACCCCTTCATTCCGTACCACGGCTTCTGTACCAACCGACAGATCATTCTTAAAAACAATGCTGCCTCCCGTACTGACCTTCATGCTTATCTTTTCGATACGGACATCAGCTCCGTCAACGATACCCCATGCAGTTGACAGCACCCCTCCTATCAGCAACATTCTACCGCTCTGTAAAACAGCCTTTCCCAAACATGAAAATCTTTCCACCGGTGAAACATCAAATATTTTCATAATTCTGTTTTTTATCCTATTATCCATCTTTTAATGCCTGATTAAAAGATTAAACAGAATTGTTACCATAAACATCTTGCTATATGGCACATAAACAAGACAAGTGTTTCACCTTCAAAATATCTGTAATAATAATATTGACCAGTTCTTTTTATTGATCTGTATAATTGTTAATTATATGTAAATTATGATGAAACAAATGATGAAACAACGTGATTGCAGCAAAAGCTACAGATTTACCTCTTGCCATTTTTATATATTAAAACAATTGATTATAAAAATAATAGGGAAAAACGGGGAAACAGGGAATAAAAAATGCAGTGATCTGAAATATTTTTTTGCTGAAACATCTCAATCCGGGGGTATTTTCTATGCCTGAATGTAAAAAAATAATCTTTAAAATAAAGAGACCGATCCTGCAGTGAAAGTAAAATACTACTAAATAATGATTTATAGAAATAAAATATCCATTAATAATTTTTCTCCCTGCTTGTATATTAAAATTTATTGTCATATTTTTGAAAAAAAAAGATACAATCTTTTAATCAGGCATTAAAATCTCAATTTTTTTAATCTTTTATACCTGTAAAACATTTATTCATAACCTTTTCGTTTGCCTTATCTATATAATAGGGATTGAGTGCTGCCAGGTAGGCATACGTTATCCTTTCGGAACTGTGCCCCATCCCTTCACTTATTACTGATACCGGGATGCCACTCTCCCTGGCCAGTGTAGCCCATGTATGCCGCGGCACATACGAACTGAGGCGTACCGGCAACCCCAATGTCTGGCTCATCGTCTGCAAGGTCTTGTTATACTGTCTCAGGCGGATCTTGTACTGCCGGTACTGCTCTGGCGGGGTTAATTCACCATCCCCAAGTATCGGAAGGACATACTTTCCACCATTTCTGTATTTCGCTATCAGTTCCTCAAGCGGACGCGTTATTTTTACTTTTAACGGCTGACCTGTTTTATGCCGTGAATAACAGATATAGCCATTTATTATATTCTCATACTTTAAAAAAGCCACATCCACAAACGGCATCCCCCGGCTGTAAAAACTAAACAGGAACAGGTCCCGCGCCAACTCCTTCCGCATATCATTCTTCGTATTGATCTGGGCTACCTTCCGGATCACCGACTCATCTACAGCCTTCTTCTGCGTCTTTGCATTATTCAGTACCACTCCGCGGAAGGGGGAGAGTTCTGCGGTTCCTTCTATCTCTTCCCGCACAGCTTTATTATATACCGCACGTAATATCCGGAGATAAAACTTTACTGAATTGGGTTTTAAGCCTGACCGGCGTAAATAACACACAAAACTGTATACCCATTTATCATTTATATTGCTGAAGGGTACCATTTCCTGTTCCCCTGTATAACGGACTACACAGTTCAGCGTACTCTGGTAGGCCGACGCCGTACCTGCATGTCCTTCCTCTTTTAATATCCGGATCTGATATTGAAAATAGGTCGTCACCAGGCTGCAGTCCTGGTTCGATTTATAACGGAAGACTATGTCCTTTGTGGTATACTCCCTCCCCTGATTCTCCTGCATATAAACGATCTGCCTCAGTTGACGGATCGTTTTCTCTATATATCCGTTAACCTCTTCTGAAAATCCTCTGGTATGACGCAGCCTTACAACCCTTCGCCTGGTCTCGTCAAATTCTTTCTCAAAAAGATGGTAGGGGGAATAGATCAACCGTTTCTCCCTGCGGTATATCAACTGGAAAACCAAGGGATAGGTACCGTCTTTCCGCTTCCTGTACCTGTTTAACTGTACTCTTATTGAAACCATAATATCAACTTTAGTTATTTATAATAGGCTGATTATTCAGCCGGTAATTTAATTGCAGTTCCAATTGTTGGTCGGCAAACACTTCTTGCCCATATATATTTTGTTAAAGGAGAATGGTCTGAAAGACATCATTCCTGACTCCTGTCGTCTTCTCTCTGACAGAAAATCATAAAACTTATACAATGATTATCCCCTGTATTTAGTCCAATGAATCGAAATCCTCTCAGCTTTCTGCCCTTATCCCTCTTTCTGCTGTTTCCTAGTCTTCCCTGCTATCCAGACCCTTTGCCAAATAACAATTCCTTATTTATATCAAAAGGTAACCCTTTTTCCCGATCTTTTTCTTCCGGATATTTTTTGTCCTCCTGTGACATTTCTTACAATACTGCTATATTTTGATTCCTAATATTTATTCTTAAAATACAGTAAATCAAAAAATATGCATAGAAGACTCCATGCTGTCTTTATCATTGATCAGCTGCAAAAATATTTAACCGGGGCTGCTTTCTGTTTCCTGTCAGGTATGCGATGGGAAAAAAGTTCTGCTTCTCCGAAAAATTGTACCGGAACAGAATTTTAAAATTTCTGGCGACAGACTCCTTTTTTCAATCAGCACAGGAATCTCTTCCAACTTTATCCCGAATCGAAATTCTCATAATAATGTCGCTTACCTATATTTATTCACTAGTCTACTAAAAAATTAAAGCTAAAGTTGAAAGCCGACGTCATCATATATTTCAGATCCTTCGTTGCATATCGCCTTGTGGTACGGGATAACTATATTTCGTCACCAATGCTAGGTGAACTGACATTTTACTTACACTATGGCTACTTATTCAATCTTCAACCATATTATAATATCTATGAATTTTATAAAAGCTAAAGTAGCCCAACTTTCCAATGAAAATAATTTTGTTGTTCCCAATTAATAATTCCCTTTTTCAGTTTTTATTCACATTGCCTATTGCATAACTTTAAATTTGATCTTAGGCCTTTATGGTTAAAGAATATATCCATCCGATGTAGTTACTATGAATATTACTATTCAACAAATAATGGATGTACAAACTATATATTTATCATGTCAACCAGCTGTAAAAAATAATCAGTTGACCAGATTTCCATTTCACCGGGGTTTTTAATAAACGGTCTGACGTCATTTTTTACCATTTCAATATTGGTATTCAGAATTTTGTCTTTCAACATTTTTTTTAATTCGTCTGCAGTTATTCCTGCCGGAGGAACATCTCCGGATTGACTGGCCCTTTGGTTAAAATGTTCTATGTTTAATTTTGTATTGTTTCGTACGTACCATTCCAGGTCGTACCAGTCACGTCCTTTTACCCTATTCTTCCACCCCCGGAAAAGAAGTGCATGAATTTTTCCAGCGTAAAGGTCGGATAACGAATAACACCGGGTCATAAATGAGAAAGGCAGTAATAATAATTTATATTCGGTACTGAATCCTGCCGGAGGATCTGTATCCACTTCTATTTTTATTTTGATGGTACGTTCTGTTTTGAACTGCAAGCAATAAACCAATGTTTCTTCCTTCAAAAAAGCAGATTTTACATTGGTTTGTTTTTTCTTTTCCTTTTTACTGATTACAACATCACGACCAAGCGCCTTAAACTCTGATACAATTGGAATGAAATAATTTTCAAGGCTAAAATTCAAATCTTTCTTTAAGAGAGAAAAGTCCATATCTTCTGAAAACCTCTCCAATCCGTAGAAAATACGAAGACACGTTCCCCCGTAAAAGGCTGCTTTGTTAAAAAATCCTCCCCGGAATAAACCAGCCAAAGCAATTTGCTGCATTACTTCATGCTGGGCGTTAATATTGTCATCGTTGGTTTTTATCTCATAACGAGCCAACATCTGGTCAAAAATATTCATACTCCTAATAAATTAAGTAGTTGAACAAGCTCTGTCTTTTTTCTTCCTGTTTCAATACACTGCTTTATTATATCAGAATCAAAATTCATGACTGAATTTAAGTCAATTCGTAAATCTTCCTCTATGTACTCCTGCATTGCTTTAACCGATTGCAATCTGAGACCAGCAGTCGATACAATCATATCACATAGTGCTTTTTCCGGAGAAGCAATTAACCATGCGTACTTGTTATCTATTCTTTCCTGACGAATTCCGATCTTAAAATAATCCACTTTTGCACTTAGATACTCAAAAATTCCTAAAGGAGTTGAAAACGTTTTTCCTCTTTTGGTAGTCATGGAACGTATTGAATAAACCCTTTCCGGAATGAGTTTGTAAAAAGACAAAGCATTCTCGAACGAGATATATGAGGGACCATACAAATGGTTTGCAATCAATTCTTTCGATAACGATTGTTTAAGAACATTGGGAGAGACCACAAACAATCCTTTTTTTAGACGAATTAACTGGCCTTTTTTTTCAAGGTTTGATATTTTATCGTGTAGAGATTTGTAGCCTCCTAAACTGGTTGATAAAGTTGCAAAGTCGACAGGCACAACTCCAAATTGTTCCAACTTACTCATTTCTTATGATTCTAATCATACAAAAATAGTGAATTCTGCTAAGATAATCGACATAAAATCGATTATCTGTGTAAAATCTGCTATTTAAGATTGTCTTCTGATTTTCCTTTTCCCTAACTTCAACCGATGTTTTTATCTTTTATCTGGAAATCATTCGGCAAATGTATAATCAATTGTTTCATTATAACTCCTTTTGAAATCATGTGTTTATTCCCCTGTAATTAGCTTTTCTTGTTGTTTAAGGACTTAGCTTTCAATTTCATTCTTATTTACTGTGTGAACAGGATAAAGGAAATATTAAAAAAACAGGGACGGAGCCAAATCTGGCTGGCAGAGCAAATTGGCAAGAGCTACGTGGTTGTTACCAATTATTGTAATAACAAGTCGCAACCTTCTATTCCAACATTAAAAAAAGTTGCTAAAGTTTTGGATGTAGATATCCGGGAATTATTGGAACCTACAAAAAATAGTCAAGACTGATTGGTTCAATATTATTTTAAAAATACCATATCCATCGCCTATAAGTGGTAATTATTTTTCATACATACAAGCAATAAATAACCATTTTTCATATAAAGTAATCATTTTTCATGCTACCTTTGCAACCATATTTCATATTTTAAAGGCATGAGTAATCATTTTTCACAAAAGGTAACCATTTTTCATGGACGCCCCCTGCCGGAAGAGGGAATGTTAGCAGGTTATGCTTTAATGCTTCAGGAAATAGAACAATACACTGGCAAACTTTTACCTCTGCCCCGGCAACTTGCCATAGTTACAGATAAATATCAAAGATATAATACAGACCAATGGCAAGTATTCACCAAAAGACACAAGCCAAACGATGACCTCATTAGTCATATCTTTTTTGCGTTAAAATATGAAGGTATAGACTTACTAATTCTAAAAACGATATTTAAACATATTGGTGAAGCAGCAATAAAAACAGCTATTCTGAATGAACCAACCGGTCAATATTCAAGAAGAATCTGGTTTCTTTACGAGTGGTTATTGGGGACAAAACTTGATATTCCTGATTTAAAAACAGGTACTTATGTGGAGATTGTAAATCCGGATTTACAATTTCCGGGACCAACGATTAATTCAACCCGGCACCGGGTAAAAAATAACCTGCCCGGAACGCCTGAATTCTGTCCGATGATAAGAAAAAGTGAAAAGCTTGAGAAGTATATTTCTGCAAATATCAGGGAATCAATTGACAAAGGATTAGATGAAAGGGATAAGGAAGTTATCAGGAGGACAGCAGCATTCTTGCTACTAAAGGATTCCAAAGCCTCATTTGCCATCGAAGGCGAATTTCCTCCCAATATGCGGGCAAGGAATTGGGGAAAAGCAATTGGCCAGGCAGGAAAAAAGCCACTAACCGTATCAGAAATAGAACGACTGCAACATATTGTAATTGGTTCCAAAAAATTAAAACATATGGGAATCAGGCAGGAGGAAGGTTTCATCGGAGAACATGACCGCGAAACCTTTGCACCTATTCCTGATCACATTTCAGCAAAAGCGGAAGATCTGAACTCCTTAATGAATGGCTTACTGAATACAAATAATCTTCTTCAAAACAGTAACTATGACCCTGTACTCACAGCAGCAACCATCGCCTTTGGTTTTGTTTTCATTCATCCTCTATCCGATGGAAACGGGAGAATCCACAGATATTTGATACACCATATATTGATATGGATGGGATATACAAAACGGGATATGATATTCCCGGTTTCAGCAGCGATTTTAGATCGAATAAACGATTATCAGAAAGTACTGGAAGATTATTCCTCTCAGAGAATCGACCTGATTGAATGGGAACCAACACCAAGTCATAACATCAGAATATTGAATGACACCATCGATTTATACCGTTACTTTGATTTAACCCCCCAGGCTGAATTTCTTTATGAATGTGTTGAAGATACGATAAACAGGATTATCCCTGAAGAAATTGACTACCTGGGGCAATATGATCGCTTAACCAATGCAATAAATTCTTTTATAAACTTACCTGATACAAGAGTTGATTTACTTATTAAATTATTAAATCAAAATAAAGGGAAGTTGTCGAAAAGAAAAGGACAAAAAGATTTTGATGAATTATCAGAAGAGGAGATTTCCATAATCGAGGAATATTATGCAGAAATATTTGAAAAATAACATGCTAAATCAGGCTAAAAAATGCCAATTTTTATGAAAAAATATGTTTGGTGAACAAATCGGTTAACACAAAAATCGAACAAGGCGTAACTTACTGATTTAATGACTAATAAATAGCACTATTCGGCACCTGCCAGGATATACAGTCCTGCGAACAGGAAAAAGGCGGCAATAATGCCGTACAGGGCCCGGAAGACCAAAGGGCCGGAAAGGCCCTTGATATACAGCCGGGGATCCACTTTTTTGACCGGGTATGTTTCCATCATGCGAAAAAGGCTTTAATGACCACTGGGATTCGAACTATTGTCTATACACAACTGACTGTCACTATTTTATGAAGCACTTAAATAACGGGGTCTCGATTTAGTCTCTTTCCCTGATTTTCAATACATTAACATACAAATATACCTAATTTTTATTGAAGATGACTCAACTTTCCAATGAAAATAATTTTGTTGTCCCCCATTGACATTTCCCTTTTTCAGTCTTTATTCACGTTGCCTATTGCATACAGGGGGTAAATATTCACCAATCCTGTTTTTCCAAAATTTTCCAAAGATGTTCTGATTCCCAGTTTGGACTTCTTTAATTCCATAAACCGGTACAGGCTTTGCATTGCCCCCCTGGTTCCTGCCTTCACTTCAACAGGAAGTATGCCTTCCGCCTGGTTAAAAATCACATAATCGACTTCCGCCTGAGCTCCTTTTTGAAGTCTCAGCCAATAATAAAGTTCCCTGCGTTCATAAGGGCTTCCGTTTTTTAACAACTCTAATCCGGCAAAAACTTCTGACACGGAACCTTTATTTACCAGATCGGTTTCTGATGAGAGTAATATTGCTTTCATATCAAGATCAAGCAACCGTTCCAATAATCCGGTATCCATGAATAGGAATTTGCGGAATTTGGGGTTTATCTCTGCACCCAAAGGAAGACCATTCGCTGCTGTATGGGTAACCGGAACAATAATCCCTGCCATGGTCAATAATTCCAGCGCTTCTTTAATTCCGGCAGATTCCGCATCTCCTGCAACCTGGGAATAAACAAATTTGTTCCCTGACTGAAAAGCGACGGACCGGAGCGTTTGTTGCAAAATAACCGGGGATATTCTTTTTTTATACTTTGCGAAGTCATCTGCATAGGTTTGTAAAATATCATTCTGAACCAGCCGGCACTGAAGGTAATCGTTTTTTTCGATCCAGATGCTTACCGATTCGGGCATTCCGCCCACCAACAGAAAGGTACGTAAAAGATCTGTCAGTTTATTGTGCATGGGCAACGGAAGCGGCTTTTCCGCCGAGGCATTATTCTTTTCTTCCACCAGCCCCTCCAATCCCCGGGCATGGAGAAATTCATCAAAAGAAAAAGGGTACAAAAACAGTGAACGAATCCGCCCAACTCCGAAAGAGGGAATCTCCTGCAGGGCAAATTCGAGCAAAGACCCTGCCGCCACAACATGCAGTTCCCGGTATTCTTCATAGAAAAAACGTAAGGATGCAATAGCAGGCAGACAGGCTTGTATCTCGTCAAAAAATAAAAGCGTTTTACCGGCAACAACAGGAATACCGGATAATGCCGAGAGTTTTGTGCAGATGTCTTTCGGATTTATTGTACCGGTAAAAAGATTGGCAATATCGGGTTGCCGCTCAAAATTTACTTCCAGAAAGTATTCGAATGAACGGCCCAGATTACGTATTGCGGATGATTTCCCCACCTGCCGTGCTCCCCTGAGGAGTAATGGCTTATGTTTTGCATCGTCTTTCCATTCATTCAAATAACGATCGATGTTCCTTGTAAAATATTTATTTCCGTTCTGTGTCATATTTTTACCTGGTTTCTGTTTGAATCATTGCAAATATACAAGCTTTTCCATAAAAGTACCATCGTAAAACTCATATTTAACCATAAAAGTACCACCGTAAAAATAATGCTTTTGCAAAAAAGTGGCATCAGAAGAGTTCAAAAAATACCAACCGATAGAAATTTTTGCTTCGCACCGCAAATTTTTCAAACGCACAAGCCTTTCGGGCAGAGCCCCGCGAGAACATGACCACGCCCAAAGGACATGGGTTTATAAAATATACTAAACCGATAGGAATTCATGAGCAGGTATCATTTTAATAACCATACCCGCCTTTTCAAATGTATCACTCTGGTTAAAAGTTACAATGCTTCCTTCTTTTAACCCAATGTTTTGCATAGCTTCCAGCAAGCCATCGCACTCCCTGTCAAAGTTTTCATCGTTTATGTTTAAACATACCTGAACAGCTTCTTTTGCGGAGTTCCTTTCCATAGTGATAAAATCACATTCTCCACGACCTTTGTAGTAGAAGATATTCTTATATCTCCGGCGTAAATGGATGAATATAAGATTCTCCAGGCGTCGTCTCATATTGTCACTTGTTGATATGGAATTTTCCGTATAGATTCCGGTATCCATAACATATACTTTTTTGGGATTCCGGGCCTGTACCTTCAGGGAAGGACTGAATACAGGTATAAAATCAAACAGGTAGGCATCTTTCAGAAATGAAAAGTATTCCAGAAAAGTAACCGGAGATTTTATGCCAAACATTCCAACCAGTTTATTTGCTGAAACAAGGTTGCCTGTATTTGTTATCAGAAATGCGGTCAGCTGTCGTAATGAGACTACGTCACGAACAGAATGCCTGACAGCTATGTCCCTCATTAATATATCATCAACAAGACTATTCATAATAACAGGTATGTATATATTAACCAGGAAGTAGTCCAGAGCTTTTCTTTCTGACGTCAGTGATCTCTCAAGTCAGCTGCAATTAAGCCTTCCTCTATGTTGTGATCTGAAAAAACGGGAGATGGTCAATTAATTTAATTAAAAACCTTACTGAAATCTGAAATAAAAAAAATATTTTTAAATACTATGATTAATCTGGAATATTTGCATACCTTCACAGCCTTGACAATCAAGTTTTTTATTGAATCGTCCTTAGTAATGCTTTGTTTCGCTGTAGTTTAGCGGATATCTTCATCATCAAATCGACCTCAAAAACAACTTTCTTGTTTAGATTAACAAGTCGCGAATGTGTGTTATACAATTATCGTGACGCATTTTTTGCATAGAATATGATAAAATCATTTTTTATAGGAAATAAAGAAATAAAACTTCCTGTCATTCAAGGGGGAATGGGTGTAGGTATTTCACTTTCCGGATTGGCTTCAGCAGTAGCCAACGAGGGAGGAATCGGTGTTATATCCAGTGCAGGGTTAGGCCTGTTGTACAGGCAAACGCCGGCAGACTACTTAAAGGATAGTATTTGGGGGCTAAAAGAAGAGTTACGCAAGGCACGTGAATTAACAAAAGGTATTATAGGAGTGAATATCATGGTTGCCCTATCGAATTTTGCCGATATGGTACGTACCTCAATAGCAGAGAAGGCAGATATAATATTTTCAGGAGCAGGTTTACCATTGAACCTGCCATCTTATCTTACTTCTAACAGTAAAACGCTTCTTGTACCTATTGTCTCATCAGCCCGTGCCGCAAAAATAATCTGCGAAAAATGGTGGGCTAACTACAATTATCTGCCTGATGCGCTTGTGGTTGAAGGACCTAAAGCCGGAGGACATCTGGGCTTTAAAAGAGTGCAGATTGAAGACAAAAAATATTCGTTGGAATGCCTGATTCCAGAAGTTATAACAATTGCAACCCAGTACAGCGACAAAAAAGTGATTCCCGTATTTGCAGCCGGAGGAATCACAACAGGGGAAGATATTTCCCGTTTTTTGGAACTTGGGGCTAAAGCAGTACAGATAGGGAGTCTTTTCGTTCCAACTTATGAATGTGATGCTTCTCCGGCATTCAAACAAGTTTATATTGACTCTTCAAAGAAAGATATGATGATTATCCAGAGTCCTGTCGGAATGCCCGGACGCGCTTTTAACGGCAAATTTATCCGCAGCGTGAATGAAGGTAAACAGATTCCTAAAGAGTGTCCATTCCACTGCATTAAAACCTGTGACTATTCTAAGAGTCCTTATTGTATAATGATTGCACTGTATAATGCAGCTAAAGGAAATATGGATAAAGGTTATGCATTTGCCGGAGCGAATGCCTATCTGGCAAAAAAAATAAGCAGTGTTAATGAAGTTATTATTAAATTAAAAGAAGAATTTACTATTGCACAAAATAAATTATTATAAAAGACATACAGCGTATACCCTTTATCTATTCCGGATATTCCATCCTGTATTTTTTGCCGTTTATTGTTACTATTAATTATTAAAAACAGAACTGTACTTAAATGCAGTCAAAAAAAAATATGACATTTAAAGAACTAAATATTTCAGAGCCAATATTGAAGGCTCTGGCGAATAAGAACTACGAGAAGCCTACTCCAATTCAGGAGAAGTCAATACCTGTAGCTCTCAGCAACCGCGATCTGTTGGGCATAGCCCAGACAGGTACAGGCAAAACTGCTGCCTTTGCAATCCCTATCATCCAGCAGCTCGACCAGTCTCAGACTAAAGACCGGAAACGGGAAATAAAAGCACTGATTCTTACCCCAACACGGGAACTGGCGATACAAATTGATGAGTGTTTTACCGATTATGCCAGATACACAAACCTTCGTAATACGGTTATTTTCGGTGGTGTAAACCAAAAGCCTCAGGTCGATAAATTAGAGCAAGGGATAGATATTCTGGTTGCTACACCGGGACGATTGCTTGATCTGATTAGCCAAAAATATATTACCCTCAGCCATATTCAACACTTTGTCCTTGACGAAGCGGACCGTATGCTTGATATGGGGTTTATACATGACATAAAACGCTTGTTGCCGATGCTACCAGAGCGGAAGCAAACTTTATTTTTTTCGGCAACCATGCCTTTGGCAATAGACAGTTTGTCGAAATCTATTTTGCACAACCCGGTGACAGTAAATATTACGCCTGTTTCGTCGGTGGTAAATACTATAGAACAGCATTTATATTTTGTGGAAAGACCGCAAAAAAGCGAACTTCTCATTACCTTGCTGAAGCAGAGACAAGATAAATCGATTTTGGTTTTTTCTCGCACTAAACACGGCGCAGATAGGATAGCACGAATACTAAATAAAAAGGGGCTCGATTGTGAGGCTATTCATGGGAACAAAACTCAAAGGGCAAGACAACAGGTACTTACCAATTTCAAATCGGGAAAAACGAGAGTAATTGTAGCTACGGATATTGCCGCACGGGGAATTGATATCGAAAATCTGGGGGTAGTCATTAATTATGACATGCCGGACATTGCAGAGACTTATGTCCACCGGATTGGTCGTACAGGCCGTGCCGGACATCATGGAACTGCCCTTACCTTTTGTTCTAAGGATGAACAAACGATGATCAGAAATATCCAAAAATTGACAGGTAAAAAACTGGATACCGTATCGATTCCGGCATAAAATATAATATTAAAATAAATATGAATGGGTAGATCAATTTTTTTGAATAAAAGGGAACAAGAAAAAAAAAGAAAAAAAAAGAAAAAAGAAAAGCAGGAGCGCAAAGAAGAGCGCAAAGCTAACAGCAGTAACGGATCATTCGAGGATATGATTGCTTATGTGGATGAAAGGGGTCTTATTACCAGTACACCGCCTGATCCTGAGAACAAACAAGAAGTAGAGGCAGAAAATATTGCTGTTTCTACTCCCAAAAAAGAAGAGACGGGAAAAATATTATTACAAGGACGTGTGGACTATTTTAATTCGAGAAAAGGGTTTGGCTTTATTAAAAACACCAGTGATACGGAAAAATATTTTTTCCATATCAGTAAAGTTACAGACGACATCACTGAAGGGGATTTAGTTTCCTTTGAATTAGAGAAAGGACAAAGGGGGTTAAATGCGGTGAATATCACACGTACAAATTAAAAAAAACAGATTATTATTTACATAAAAACAAAACAAATGAACATTTACATTTCAAATCTAAATTACAACACAACAAACGAGAGTTTACGGGAATTATTTGCTGAATATGGAGAAGTGACTTCTATAAACATTATCACAGATAGGGATACAGGATTTTCCCGCGGATTCGGTTTTATAGAAATGTCTAATAATAAGGAAGGACAAAAGGCTATCAACGAATTGAACGAAACAGAATTTGAAGGCAAAACGATCAATGTAAACGTTGCCCGTCCTAAGGCAGAAAGAAGTGGTAATGGTTTTAACAATCATGGCGGTGGTGGATATAACAGAAGGCGATATTAATCCATGATATTCAATAATTTCTATAAAATAATTAGTAACTATCTGTTCGGGGAACTATAAAGGCTTTTTTAATTGTAGATATATCTTACAATTATTTTGTTGCAAATAGTCCCATATAAATATAAGTGTATCTTGCATCTAATATTTTATGAATAAAGGAAAAGTAAAATTTTTTAATGTATCGAAGGGATTTGGCTTTATTAAAGATGCAAATTCATCGAAAGCGTATTTTGTACATTCATCAGGCCTGAAAGATACCGTCAATGAAGATGATGAAGTAACTTTTGATTTGCAAGAGGGACAAAAAGGATTAAATGCCGTTAATGTTAAGCTTATATAATTTGTAATAAGATACATTTGAAAATACTAAAAATCCCGTCAATGACGGGATTTTTAGTATTTTGTTAAATTTTTTACAAATGTTGAATACGTTTCGGAATGGAAAAAATCCGATGAATGCCTGTGCAAAATCGAGGTTCTTTCCGTCACTTTTGGTGAAGCATCTATCCGGTATTTGAAAGCACGACTTTTCTGCGTAACAGTTCAAACCCGGCTCTGCCATACATTTGTCTTTAGTTCTCCTTTTAACGCCCTATAGAAGTGTTCTTTTTTATCCCAATTACGATATTCTAAATGTGAAAAAAACGTTTCAGATCAGTTACTCTTTTCAGACGGTGATTTATATACATCAGAAGCATTGAGATAAGTATGGTAGAGACCATTACAGTAAGACTCCATCCAAAAATAAGAGAATTTTTTGCATAGATAGAGATGGTTCCGTCAATGCAAACACATAGTAACCCTGAGGCAATAAACGAATAAGCAATAAGATTTAACCCTTTCTGTTTTGTTTTTTTTTCAATCAGGATAAAAGATAAAACGATTATATATGCAGCAAATAATAAAGGGAATCCCAGTTTTGTTACCCATCCGGTATTCCCGGTATAAACATCAAGAAGAAAAAATAATACGGAAGATGTTAGAAAACTAAGAAAAAACAGCAGAAATAATTTTTTGTACATAAAGGAAAAAAGGGTGATATTTATAAATAATGCCAATCCAATTGTAATAATATATTTTGACCAGGTAATGGCGTGATCGCCAACCAAATTAATGGTTGATGTTATGAGTATTCCTGAAATAAGGATCATACCTGCTATTTCCCAAAATATTTTTCGTTTTTGTAATTGGTTTAATTTCTGAAAATCGGTAAACGCTGTTTTCTCAGTTTTGTTCGAAGTTAAATAATCTAATTCGGCGCTGTTTTTATCGGACACCGGCTGTCCGCATAGCGAACAAAAATTTGCATTTTCTTCCAGTTCTACTCCGCAATTCTTACAGTAAATCATGATTCCCGTTTTTTTGTTTCTGTTTCCATGCAAATACCCTGGTTTTGTAAAAAACCTTTGAACTTGTCTTCAAACTCTTTTGATTTTGTAATGTTACCAAAGCTCAGTACCAGTTTATCGCCAAAGCCGATTACCCCGCAGTTTATTTTTAACATTTTGTTGGGCGGTGGCGATATGGCAATAAAATAATCGATCATATCGTCGGGGTCAGGTGGCAGTTTTATTTTCCCCATGTTGCTGATTACTCCACTGTATTGGCTGGTGCCCAGTGAATAAAACTCCATTCGCAGCAGGGCACTTTTCAGAAACAAAGGGATTCCCCGTACATATATTTTCTTTTCTCCGCCCACATTTCTTGCTATATTTTTATTGATCAATTTTTCATCAGTTTCGAGTTGCATTTGGTGAAAAACTGATTTAAGTATTTCATCGAAGGTGTAATGTCCAAGGCGCAGGTCAATTTCGGGCATTACAAACAATGAAAAATTCCTCATGGTCTTCGTCGGAAAAATATTTCGCAGGTCAATTGGCACCTGTATTCTTAACCTTTTGTTTTTTCTGAACTTATTTGAAGGGGGTAGAGCTTCAAAAATTTCCTGTAAAACATACAGGTACACCGATACCAGGTATACGGTAATGTTCACATGCTTAATGCCCGCTACCTGTTTGATTTGTTTTAGCGAGATGATGACGGTAGATTGTTTAAAACGGGGGTTCGAATTCAATGGGAAGGGAAGATGGAAGGCTTTTGATTGTTTAACCATTGGCGGAATTTTTTCTTTAAAATACCTTATATAAGCATCTTCGTATTCTTCTTTCGATATAGGGGAATCCGGTTTTATGTAAGGAAATTCAACAGGAATGTTAGCTCCGCAAGCCTTTGTGTATTCAATCAGGATGGTTTTTAAAAATTCAAACCCTCCCCCGCCATCAGTTACTATATGCGAAAATTCAACGTTTATCCGGTTTCCACGCACTAAAATCCGTACAAAAATTTCACCTTTTGAAAACTTTTTGCACAAAGAATATTTGTCAACTTCGATAGGAATATGTTCCGGCAGGTATTCCAGATAAAACCAAAAAAAACCTTCTTTAAGTTGCACCTTATAATAAGGGAAACGTTTTTCGACCACTAACACGGCTTTCTGGAACAGCTTTATTTTAACCGGCTGCTTTAAAACGGCTGTTAATCGGAAAACAGCAGAAACTTCATCGGATATAATTGCCGGAAAAATTTTCGCGGCATTATCGAGAGGAAACCAAAATCGATTATTATTTGGTGATGTAATTCCCATATATTATTTTTTGTTTTAACAATTTAACTATATTCTTCTTTTTTTTAATACCAAAAATTCATAATCATAAAGTTTGCAATTATTAGTATTGAGCGAACTTCTAAAGTTAAAAAATCAGATAGTGATTAATGGCAAGTAATTCTGTTTTAATGCATGCACCGGATAGCTTACGCCCCCAATAGTGCCGCAAGAACGCCTCTCCACATGTTAAAGATTTCCACTTCCCTGAAAATTACAACATTTCTTTGAATGATGATTAAGGAAAAGGCAAAAAATAAACAGAGCATATTCCAATGCAGAGAAGAGGGATATACTCTTACTCTGTTTTGCATTCTTGAACCGTATTTACTAACAACGAGAGAGTCGAATTTTCGATGCTGGGTTTTCCGCTTATATTTTTTTTCAATTCCTCGTTTGGTGAATCAATTCAAAAGTATGGATACAAAAAATTTAAATCTTCTTTAAGATTTACGAATATTACACGGCGGCAAGCTGAGCAGATAAAGTCCTATCCTTTATGTTTGTTAATTTTATCACTAAAATATTAATTTGAAAAATCTTTACTTCTAATTGTAAAGTTTTTTTTATTAGAGCAAATCGTCCTCGATAAAAAGTCCAGTGTAATCTACACTAAAATACGGGGGGTTCCGAATGCTTACCTCCGGAAGAAGGTCTTCGTCTGGGCAACTCTCTGATTGTAGATAAAAATGGGTTTACCCAAATGCAGGCAGCTCCTTGCTGAAGAGTTTTTTGTAGGCAAAAGAAGGACAGGGATGGAAATAGTTCCTGAAAATTTATTACTTTGCATCTTGAACTGGTTCATTAATACAGAATTTGCGTTCATAAGCGATCTGAAGTTTTGTCCAAATGCTAAGTTCGTGATTTGGACGCATTTTTTTGAGGAATCTCTTTTTTTACCATTTCAGATTTTTAATCGACGGATTACCCGTCTTTTCTATGGCACAGTGATTTTGTTCCTGCTTTTTGATGAATCTCCGGGACATATCATAATATGTTATCATCTTTCTTGCTTAATTCGAATATTCATCTTACTTTTAGATAAAAATATAATAATTATGGCTACGAATAAATTCAAAGATATCCTTGTTAAAGAGGAGATTAGCATAGGTGAGTTAGCGAGGGCAAGCAGTATTTCAGCGGTAACACTTAATAAATTTGCAATTTGCAAAAGGACACCTTCTCCCGGAACTGCATACAAAATTTTAAATGCACTTAAGAAATTTAAAAACATAAGTAAACAATATACAATAAACGAAATATTCCCAACAGTGAAAGCTGTCCACTAAATGACTTGTTTTTATTATCAAGTTAAAGGTAAAAACCCTGCATCTTGATTGCAGCTACTTTAGTTTCTATAAATTTCATAGATTTACGATATGGTTGAAAATCGAACAAGTAGCCATAGCGTAAGTAAAATGTCAGTACACCTTGTATGGGTGACGAAATATCGTTATCCAGTGCTACAAAGGGGATACTCAACGAAGGGCCCGAGATTTGATAATTCAGATATGTAACAGTGAGAAGAACGTTCAAATATTGAAGGGAGTCGTGAGTAAGGATCATATTCATGTTCTCATTGAATATCCGCCATCACTGAGTGTGAGCATCTTGGTAAAGAAACTAAAAGGTCGCACGTCCCGTCTATTGCAAATAGAAATTCCCAAGCTGAAAGAAAGATATGGGGGGTGCCATTTCCGGGCAGTTGGATATGGAGCTTGGAGTACCAGATGAAATGGTTCAAGAATATTTTGAGCATCATCGAGAGAAGCCCAATACAGAAAAAGGGAACTGGATATTTGAGTAAGAGAGAAAAATTTCATTTTTCTTTTTTTGAACCTATGGATTTTCGAATCCATCGTGGTTTAGTTATTGAATCTGAAAGTCTATGCTTCAATGAGCCTTCAGGTGCCAAGGGGATGTCCCTTTTCGTGCGATTTCTGTGAAATTACGGCATTACTCGGACACAAAGTGAGAATGAAAAGTAAAGAACAGATAATGAACGAACTGGAAACACTTTTCAATCTGAATTGGCGGGGGGGGGCGGTGTCCGTTGTGGATAATAATTTTATCGGGAATAAAAAAATCATAAAAAATGAATTGCTTCCTTCAATGACAGAATGGATGAAAATACATCATAATCCGTTTAGTTTTAACGCTCAAACATAGATAAACCTAGACGACGAAAGTTTACTGACGAAAATGCGTGAAGCAGGATTCACTTCAACGTCTATAGAAATTGAAACTCCGGTTGAAGAATCTTTACAAAGCTGCCACAAAATTCAAAATGAAAACCGGGACTTACTGGAAAATGTAAAACAAAGAAAAAAGGCTGGGTTACAGGTTTCCGGTGGGTTTATCGTAGGATTCGACAGCGATACTTCCACTATATTTCAAAGGCAAATCGATTTTATTCAGAAAAGCGGAATTGTATCAGCAATGGTAGGTTTACTCAATGCTCCCAAAAATACACGGTTGTACGAACAAATGGAAGAAGAAAACAGGCTGACCGTTGATGCAACCGGTAGCAATACCGATTTTACGATGAATTTTATTTCAAAAATGGATAAACAAAAATTGCTGGAAGGTTATCATCGCATTATAAACAGCATTTATAAAGAGAGACCTTATTACAAACGCCTAAAGGAATTATTCAGAAAATACAAACCGGTAAAAGCAATATTGATTTTGCACGGATCAAGGCATTTTTTAAATCCATTTTTGTACTGGGGCTTTTTAAATAAAAGTAGGTTCGTGTATTGGAAATTTATGATTTGGACTATTGTAAACAAGCCAAAGCGATTAGAAGATGCCATTACCTTTGCAGTGTACGGTTATCATTTCAGAACCGTTTACGGACTCAGGCAAGTCCGGCACAAATATTAAATCAGCAGACAAGATTTTGACCCTCAATACTAAGTGAAACAAATAGTTTATTTATCATTCTCATGGCCTTTATTTATTGGTGAAAAGCTTTTCAACTTCATTTAAATCATCACCGGATTGAAAAATTGTGTCAAAATCTTTAAGTCGTCCACTTAAATGAGCAAGTTTAAGAAGAGCTTCCAATGATATTTTTCCTGTATTTTCAAAACGCTTCAGACTACCCAATGAAACGCCTGAACGTTCTGCCATTTCTTTCTGTGAAAGGTGAAGCTTTTTGCGCAATAATTTATGCCTTTCAGCCAGTGCTTTACATACCTCTAAAGGAGTTGATTCTAAAGAATACATTTCCAATTATAGTTAAAATATTAGCTAAATATATATAAAATCAAGCATAATAGCTGAAATATTAACCAAATATATTTTATATGATAATGGTGGATAGGAATTCATGAGCAGGTATCATTTTAATAACCATACCCGCTTTTTCAAATGTATCACTCTGGTTAAAAGTTACAATGATTCCTTCTTTTAACCCAATGTTTTGCATAGCTTCCAGCAGGCCATCGTACTCCCTGCCAAAGTTTTCATCGTTTATATTTAAACATACCTGGACTGCTTCTTTTGCGGAATTTTTTTCCATGGTGATAAAATCACATTCGCCACGACCTTTGTAGTAGAAGATATTCTTATATCTCCGGCGTAAATGGATGAATATAAGATTTTCCAGGCGTCGTCCCATATTGTCACTGGTTGATATTGAATTTTCCGTATAGATTCCGGTATCCATAACATATACTTTTTTGGGATTCCGGGCCTGTACCTTCAGGGAAGGACTGAATACAGGTATAAAATCAAACAGGTAGGCATCTTTCAGAAATGAAAAGTATTCCAGAAAAGTAACCGGAGATTTTATGCCAAACATTCCAACCAGTTTATTTGCTGAAACAAGGTTGCCTGTATTTGTTATCAGAAATGCGGTCAGCTGTCGTAATGAGACTACGTCACGAACAGAATGCCTGACAGCTATGTCCCTCATTAATATATCGTCAACAAGACTATTCATAACAACAGGTATTCTATTTTTGACATATTCAGGTATCCCTCCTGTTTTGAGATAATCCGTAACAGCATTATCCTCATTATCAATTTTTTTAAACCGGATGAATTCCGAATAGGAGAATGGAAACAGTTCCATTGACAAGTGTCTTCCGGTCAGATGGGTTCCCAGTTCGACGCTAAGCATAGATGCATTGGAACCGGTTATAAATACCTTGTAACCTTCCCGTAAAAGTTGATTGATATATTTTTCCCATTCCTCAACGATTTGTATCTCATCGAAGAAAAGTACTTTTATTTTTCGCTTTTCTATTTCCCGGTGAAGGCGTGTAAGGTCCCCCGTCTCAAAACCGGAAAGACGGATATCCTCAAAATTCAGGTAAACAGCATCCTGATAATTCTGCCGAAGCAATTGTAACAGCAACGTACTTTTACCACAACGACGGATTCCGGTTATTATCGTGGCAAACGAATCTGCCACAGGAACCTCAGAAAGAGCATCCCGTATTAATCCAGGGTTTTGATTCAAAAAAGTATCTCTTTGGGAGTCTATGACTAAAGCTATTTCTTCCTGTCTTATCATATCTCTAACCTATATTTAAATATTCTTTCAGTGTAAAGATAAGAAATCTTTCATTATGATGGAAGATATTATTTATTTCGAATAAAAGAAATATTCATCCGGGGTGGCTATTTCGGTTCGAATTGTGCCAGTGATTACGTTAATGAATTAACGAAAGCACCAAACCGCAAAATTTTCTCACTATTCACTTTATTGAAAAGAAGATGTTCAAAATCCTTTTGCTTCTTTTTCAAATCAACAGTTGTAAGGAATTTGCCGGTTATTTCTTTAAATTTCTGCAAATTGCCTATTCCGCATCGTTTTAATAGAAAATTATAATCCGGTTTAGCCTGTGACAATAAAAACATCAAATCATAAAAATCACGTCCTTTGGCCCGGGCTAACATGGCGGCAATCTTCATACTACACAATACACCATCGGAAGGAACCGGAAACGGGAAGAAAAAACCGCATCCTTTAATATCTGTAATAACAGGTTCATAGTCGATTCCCTGATCCTGACCTTCTACTTTAATCAGAAAACGTTCCTCTTTATGCCCACTCAATTCCAAATCGAATAATAATTCAGGGAAATAAATGTTACGTCTAAAAGCGGTCAATTTGGGATTATCTTTATCTCGTGTTTCAACACGAAATCCCGAACGTCCAAGAAACCTGATTATTCCGTTTGTCATTTCAATAAATTCTTCCCTGGAAAACTTTTTGCAATCAAAATTCAAATTCTCGGAAAATCGATCTTCTCCTTTCAGTAGACGTAAATTTGTACCACCAATAAAAACAATTTTTTGTATGTATGGAGTCGAAGAGATATAATCCAGAATCATTAATTGCAAATATTCTTTCAGTATATACTTATAAAAGACAGACTTCTCCCGTATCTGAATCGGAAAATAATTCTTTATTTGTTCTATCTGTATCATAACCCGTATGTTTTGAATAATAGTTTTACCCTCTGATCAAGCGCTTTACTCTGAAATTTTAAAGAGTATTCCATAAAACGTTCTATGTTTAAATCATCATGTAAATAGTCTTCATCCAGACGTAATTCTTCTATTTCCTGTTCATTGTCATAAAATGGATAGATGTAAAGCAGATCAAGTAAGGCTTTCTCCGGCGTTGCAAATTGTATTGTTCTGTTGTCTGCAATTGGTTTCAAATCGTACCCAAACATCAGATTTTCTTTTACTGTGTTATAAGAATAGTCTCCAAAATCATTTGTAAAAGAGGTCGTCTTGAGTGAAGTTATACTGGTTATCTGCACAACCGCTTCCGGTATCATTCCATAATAAGACAGTGCCGTATGGAGGCTGATATAAGAGGGCTTATAAATCCGGTTGGCAAAATAAAACGGGTAGTCCGGTTTACCTTTGTATTCGGGAAATGTATAATATCCTTGTCTCAATCGGACAAGATACCCTTTCTTTACCCAACGGGTTATATTATTCCGGTCAAAATCCGGCTGCCATGCAAATACCTGGTAGATATTAAAGCATGCCAAATAAAACATTCTATCCTTAAACAGTAAAAAATTCACTTTATTTTATTTCTATTATTCAACAAATATAGTGAATTTTGGAAACGAAATAACTGTGTTCTCAAATTAGTTTTACATACTAAATTGTTATTTACATACATTCTAAGAACTAAATAATGTCTTTAACTGAATGAAATTGACAGTTCCTGTTTCTATAATGCATTTCGGAACAATATATCGTATCGATTGACTGAATGCTGAAAAGGAACAAAATCTCAAAACTATTTCAAAAAATGTCCCGTTTTTTACCTAAAAAACGGGATAAATATCTTTTTACCCCTAAATGAAATTTCTGTCTTTCTTCTTTTATTTTCTTTCCAATTAACGTAATTTTATTTGGTAAATATTTCATACTCTGAATGATCTACTTATTACATTTTACAACTTTCAATTTTTTAATCATATTTTAATATAATGACTAAAGTACAGTCAATATTTCTTCTTGGTGGTCACGATTTGGAAATGACAGAAATCCGCCGGATTCTTGATGAGCGTGGAATCGTTTATTATGACCGCAATCTAAGTTGGGATAATGCCAGTCTGAGTGCTTATTCCGATGTATTGAACAATGAGAGCGAGTTTACAGGTATTGAATTAAAGAGCGATATTACCCCGCCAGCCAAATACCTGCTCATCGATCATCACAACGAAAACGCGAACGAACCTTCGGCCCTTGAACATGTTGCTAAACTGCTGGACATTGAACTAACCCGCGAGCAACAGTTGATTGCCGCCAACGACAAAGGGTTTATTCCGGCAATGGAAGCCATCGGTGCTACCCCGGAAGAAATAACCGAAATCCGCCACCGTGACCGGGAGGCACAGGGGGTGACCGAAAAGGATGAACAATTGGCAGAGCAATCGCTAAGAGAAAATCGCTCCATAGAACGTGGCATTACAGTAGTAAAGTCGTTAACATCAAAATTTTCAACCATTACCGACCGGCTTTATCCCTGTGACGGGTTGTTGATTTATACCGATAACGAACTAAACTATTTTGGAACCGGCGCCAAAAAACTGATAACTGATTTTAGTGAACTGATAAAAAAGAATATGGCCTATTCAGGAGGAATGGGTGAAGGTTACTTCGGAATTAATCCTAAAGGAATGGATTTTCTTGGAAAAGCAGAAACGGTAAAAGACAAAATAATAGACCTCCTTACGATGGAAACAAAACCTCTTTACAGTTACCACATTTTCATTTTCCCATTCAAATGGGACGACAAAAGCTCAAAACAAAAACCATTTTCAGAAAGGTTTGACCTGACTAAAATCAAAGAAAAAGAGGGTTCCGACTGGATTCACCTGCCGAATCCGATTACAGCAGAGTATGCCACCGAACTCTATAACGAAAAAAACTTTTTCTACAAGTTTGTTCACCCTGTACTTTATGATGATGGAAAAAGAGAAGACCCCGTGGTTTTGCATTACGAGCGTAAAGAGGCCTACGACAATCGAAAGCTGACCTATGAAATTGATGTAATTGCCGATGAGAGCAAACGCTACAAATTGAATCTCAAATCAATAGGATTGAATCTTTATTCCACAGGAACCGGCTCACTGATCTTCTATCTCGAAAACCATGATTATTCCGGTTTTGAAGATATTTTACGCATTAACCAGTTCGGACGAAGAATTTTCCCTCCGTTTATGGGATTTCCAAATGGAATAATTGCATCGAAAAAAGCAGAACTGGCCAACCATATTGCTTTAATTGGACTGAATGGCAGCGGGCATCGCTACTTCGAAGATTTTGCCGGTTATACCGAAAAAACCGACTGGAAACCGGCCCGCTTTATCGAATCGTTAATCGACGATTTCAACGAAAATCTGGAAATCAAACCCGCCACCGACGACCGGATGCATGTACTTTGCTGGTTTGGTAACGATGAAATGAGCAAAAAGGTCAAAGGGGAATGGCTCAAAAACGATGGTTTTAAAAACGACTGGTACCGGTTTCTTTTTGTCGATGGTGAGAATATGACGTGTGCCAATGAAAAACTCGAAAAAAACCTTCTTAAATCACACACTTATCAGCGTTGGCAGGAAGGAGGGGCACTTCACGGGATATCCAGATATTCTTTTGTTTATCTCACCGAATCAAAACCTTTAGACTTTCTAAAAACTCACTTCCGAACCATCTATACCCGAATGGTTGAACTTACTTTAATTCAACGTGCATCCATTCTCAGATTTTCCGAAGAAGTAACCGCTCTGAGCAAACTCAAACAAGAAAAGACAAAGGACCTGACCGAAAAAATCAGCGGGCTGTACAAAGAGTATATCCGTTTTGTAAACCAGATTTATTTCCGCGAAGTGACGGCACAGGAACAGGGTATCGAGTTGTACAACCTGTTGCAGAAAAAAATGGAAATTGCCGACCAAGTAAAAGACCTGGATAATGAAATTGAAGAACTGCACAACTATGCCAACCTGCTGGAACAAAAAAAACAGGAACAGCGAATTGCAAAAATCACTGTGCTGGGAGCCATCTTTTTGCCTGCTACCTTTTTAGTCGGATTGTTGGGCATTAACACCATGCCCGATCCCGGTGAACTACCCGACTGGCTATTTAACGGTGAAGTATTTACTCCATTCTGGATCAGTGTTGGTGTAATCATTCTTCTTGCCATTATCCTTTTCTTCCTGATTGATTGGATAGGGAATCTTGGTATCCTGTTCAAACCAAGAAAACGAAAATAGCAGCAACAGACCTTCATGTTTCGCAACAACGACACCAAAACATATATAAAAACTAAAACTATGGAGAATCAAACCAAAAATTCAAAATGGGACGGATGGATAATCACCATCTTTCTTTCACCTTTAGCATTAGCTATTATTCTCATCCTTTACATTTTTTTTAGTTCCTCCCCGAATTGGTTGAATTTGGCATATTGGGCATTAACTGCAATACTGCTATTATTTGCTGTTGAAATTACTCTTCGCTTCTATTTAAAACGGTTAAAAATACGAAGCAAACAAAAACTGAAAAGTGAAAAACAAGAAGTGGAAAAACAACTTGCTGAAAAACATCATGAATACCGGTTGAAGTCAATGAAATATGAAATCCGGATGAAAGAACTTGAAATTGAAAAAATGAAGGTCGAAAAGGGAAAAGGATAACCCAACCTGACAGCGTCTGCAGGACCTGTCAGTGTTGATAACAGAGGATTACAACGATAAAAAATGACTCAGACAGGTTTGCAACGCTGTCTGGTACAATGCAATAACAACAATAAAAACCATAAAGCTTATGTACAAACTCGAATTTACACTGAAACAACACACCCCGCTGATCCATTTTCAGCACGACCAAGCCGGGGCTACCCTCCGCGCTACCGAGGTAAAACCGAAGCTGGATAAGTTCCTGCGTGAGACACTGAATCAAATAAAGCCATTGGTTTATGATGAATTCAGCGACTTAATAGCTATTCTACCCGATTCTAACAAAGAGGAGAATACACCAAGTCCTTATAAATTGGTTATTCAACCAGTAAGTGAGGGAGCAGTTGATAAATATGTAATTGCTAGTTTTATCCCGAGGCAAAACCTCGAAAAATATGCGCAAAAGTATATTGTTCTTGACCGAACACCCTATTTCGCCGACAACAAACCATTGAAGGACAACAAACCGCAAGATGCGAAGCTTGGTTTGATGATCAAGAATGGAGAAGAACTTAAATTGATATTCCGTTTTATTAATCCAAGATGGGAAAAACTACTTAAAGACGCTTTACCAGCATTTTTCGTATCTACAAATTTTGGCTCGCGGCAGAACAAAGGTTTTGGATGTTTCCTTCCGTCAAACATTTCGCAACGAGAATTGGAAAATCTATTAAGTACTTCTTTCCCTATTTGCTTTAGGTCAAAACAATTCAAAGATTTGAAAGATGTCTTTCTTGGAATTGATTCCATATATAAGAACCTGAAATCAGGGGATCGAAATACGGACAGCGAACTTCGAAAATATTTCAACGAATTCCGTCCCGTTATTGAATGGGAAAAACCTGCGATACAGGAAAAAGTTGCAGAAATATCTGGGGCTAGCCTTCGTGTAAAGTCAAAAACAAACAACAGACAATTCGTAAGGGCTTTACTTGGGGTACCTGAAATCTACGAATACCCAAAGAATGGAGGAATCAAAGCCCAAGTGAAATTCGATAAGAGTAAGGTGAAAAATGACACTGAAATTATTGAACGTTATGGATCGCCAATATTATTCAAAGTCTTTAATAATACCATTTATCTTACTGCTTTAGAAAATGAATATTCAAAATCAATGCTCAATAAATCTTTCAATTTTGAATTCATTCATCAAGGCAGAAGGTATGGAAGCTTGCTCAACCTTAATACTCCAGAAAAATTTGACATTGTTGAATTTCTTGAAATCGCTATGTGCAAGCAAATCACTTGGAACAAAATAATCGAAAAGTGATGAAAAAGAAGTCAATAAATATTTCAGCATCGACTCCGCTTCAATGTTTCGTTTGGATTTTTGCTTTTTTAATGATGGTAGCTTTCACTCTCATTTTTATTTACGCTAAAAATCATTGGGTTGTAACTAATGGGCAATTCGGAGATTTACTTTCAGGCACTATTGGAGTTGGAGCAAGCATTGGCGCAATGCTATTTATTATTGTCACATTAGTTGAACAAAGAAAGATGAATGAACAAATTGAGGTTCATCATTTAGTTGAAAGTTTCAATTCCGTGTTTGATCGATTAATTCATCTTTTTAATAGTAATTCTGATGTTGAAGAAGATTCTTCCATAAAAGTTAAAAAGCATCTCGAATATTTATGGCATGGAGAGGATGGAATACAATCAATTCTCAGTCTAATAACAAATAGAATACGAGAGCAAACCGGTACAAATCTACTTACTTTACAGAAACTCAGTCAGGACGAAGATTTAACTAGGGTAAGTCGAACATTAAACCGGCTTTTATCAATCAAAACTAAAATTTCAGAATTGGATATTGAGGCTGTAAAAAGAGTAGATGATGACTGGGAATCAATACCTCAAATTTGGAAAGAATATGCGGGATTTTATTTTGGATGGCATTCAATCGATTTTAGAAAATCAAAAGAAAACATACTATCCAACGAAATGATAAAACTTTTTTCTGAACGAAATAATGAAAAGTTATTGGCTTTTATTCCTCGAATTAGGATTTTAAAACAAGAGGAAATTTTTAAAGTAAGTGAAGATGAGTTCGCTAAGCAACATCTTCAAATAGATTCAGAGAATAATTGTGATTTATTGATTGTGAGTATTACTTTTTCTGGATATCCGGGTCAAGGTTATGCAGCACAACACAAAACCATACCTGTAAATGTAGTTGCAAAGCCTCAATCTTCAAATATTTTTTCTTTTAAAGAGCTCTTTGGTGACAATATTGAAATGGCGTTTAAGCATATTAATGGATTTCTCCATAATAATGGAAATCGGTCTCAACTCTATCAAGATATCTGCTTAAAATACCTTGAAAATGAATGGGTTTATGAAAATAAATTAGAGTTCAATCCTTACCCTAATAATCATGCGAGCATTTTGTTTCAAGAAATAACTGAATAAATGAAAAATAGTATGCAAAAAAACAATAAATACCTTGCCCTAACTATCGGCCCCATATACAGAACCATTAATTCTAGCCAGCGAACCCGAATGACATGGGGGGCCAGTTTTCTCTTTTCTTTTTTGATTAGAGAACTGACAAAACTGCTTAAAACCGGAATGCTATTGGACAAAGTTCCTCATCCCGGATGCAAAATTGCAGGGACTATTTTGATTCCATACGCAGAAGGAATTGAAAACGACCAATGTATTGCCGGTGAAGGCAAATACCCCGACCGCATCTTGATCCACTCCGAAGAAGGCGACTTTGAAAAAGTTCAGAAAGCAATTGAAGTGCTCATCGGTTTTTTAGCCGGAAAAATTGCCGACCATTTGAATGTTGGTAAAGAAGTTGTTCAAATAGAGAAAGATTTAACCGATTACCTTCAGTTCTATTTCATTGAAAAAGAAGTTGGTGAAAAAGAGAATGCACTGCTTTCGTTGTATGGAGACCTTGATGTGTTGGAACTAAGGAGCAACTATTTGGCTTATGATTCCAAAAATTACTTGTTCCGCTATCTCTTCTATCTTTCGATCCGACGGAAAGATAAAGAATACTCATTACTAGCCAAAGAGGCTTTCCCAGATAAAAAGAATAAACGATTCCGGTCATTAATTGAAATTTCTACGGCAGGCTTTTCTGCAATAAAGAAAGAAAAATATGATGAGTTAATCTATGACTGCTTCATCAGACCAGCAGAAAAAGACGATCTAAATTTTCTGAGTTCTTTTAGAAAAGATCCATTCAATGATGATGATGAATGGCAGGACATTTTTATTTCGAAGTTAAAAAAGATACCCGAGTTTTCGGATCGATATAAAAAGACTCATCAATATTTCGCTGTAATTTATGCCGACGGCGATAATATTGGTCAGACTCTTGGAAAAATTGGGAATGACGATGAAAAGCTGAAAGTCTTCTCAAAAAAACTTCTCGATTTCGACAGCGAGGTAGTCACAACAATAAATAATTACGGTGGCGCCCCGGTTTACATCGGTGGAGAAGACATTTTTGCGTTTGTTCCACTTGCTTCCATTGAAGATGACACACACGTTACTATTTTCAATTTGACCAACAGTATTGATGATGCATTTGGACGTTATTTTACACAGGAATATGCCGATTCACTCGGCGTAATCCGGCCAACTCTTTCGTTTGGTATTGCCATTGCCTACTTCCGGAACCCGCTTAGCGAAACCATGGAAATGGCTCATGATCTTTTGGGCAAAGCCAAAAAGGTTGACGGCAAAAATGCAATCGAACTTATTCTGGAAGAACACAGCGGGCAGCAATTTCGCATGTCTGTTCAAAAAGGGAAAGAGAATTCGTATAATGCCATTTGCACCTTGATAAAATCGCTTACCGCGACTGTATTCTCGACAGAAAAAGAAGATGAGCAGGAAAAGATCTTTATCAATTCCATTACCCACAAGTTGAAAGACCCTCTGTTCAAAGCACTATTACTATCTGTGGCAGACGATCATCTCCGGTTGGACGAGTTCTTCAACAACAGTTTCAACGAACCAATCCATAAAGGCGAAATGAAACCATACATAGATCAGGTTAAGGCGTTGGTGAAAACCATTTTCTCCGATTACTGTGATGATGAAACCCGCATCGACAACCTCTATTCCACGTTGCGGTTAATCGATTTTATGCACAAAAATCCTAAAGACGAATAATTATGGCACACTATCTTGTAACAATAAAGCCCATCGAACACTTTTTTTTCGGAGTGGAAAAAGTGGGCAACCTGGGCAACCGCAAGCCCTATTACCTCGAAACAACCGAGTTCCCGCAACAAACGTCCATTTTAGGATTGTTGCGTTATGTCCTATTGCTAAAAGAAGGAAAGTTGGGTGAAAATATTTCAACCGACCCCGATGTTGTTGGTCTGATTGGGGAACAAAGTTTCACCGCTTTTCCTCCGGAACCAAAAGAGCTTAAGTACGGCAAAATCAAAACGCTCTCGCCTGTTTTCATTTATAACAAAAGCAATGAAACAGCCTATTTTACCCGTCCGCTTGACTGGCAATACCGGTTTGTGAAAAAAGATATTGGTTGCAAAGTCAGTTACGGAACACAAACAAGTACGCTTGGATTTATGCCTTCATTGGAAGATTATAAGTCGAAAGAAAGAACCGAACCATGTCTTATTAGCTCCAATAGTGAAAGCATCCCGCTTTGGTACAATAAAAAAACGGGGAAAGGTGTTTTGCGCAGACAGGCTAAAGCCGGGAACCAGAAAAAGCCTGAACGGTTTTTAAACGAAGAAGAGAAAAATGATGATAAGAAAATGGCCAAGGCAAAGAACGAAGCCTATTACAAACAGGAGTTCCTGTACATGGAACGCCCTTATGCCTATGCCTGCGTTGCTGATATTGAAATGGCTGGAATGGAGGAATTCAAAACCGTTTTGCCGTTTGGCGGCGAACGCTCATCGTTTGCTATCTCTTTTGAACTATTGAAAGATGCTGTTTCAGTTGATCAATATTACTTCAGTCTTCAACCTCAAAACGATTATCTGAAGATTGAGTTGTTGAGCGATGCTTACGTGGAGCAACGCATTCTCGAATTCACCTGTTTTGCCGTATGCGATACCATTGGTTTTCGTAACCTGAAAACAAAAACAACAACAGGCAATTACAGCCGCATCTCAGACAAGGAAAAACACAATTGCGCCGACCTGAGCGACCAGTTGCAGCTCTTAAAACGAGGTTCAGTACTCTTCTTCGATTCAGTTGATCAAATGCACGAAGCAGAAAGCCTGCTAACCAAAGGCAAAGAACACTTTACAAAAATTGGATATAACAAATACAGAAAATTCGAACTTAAAACAATCAATAATCATGGCACAATTTAAAACCTATTGTTATGAAATAAAGCTGCTCAGCAATATGCACGTGGGTAGTGGCGATGCAACCTATGGCATCATCGATAAACTGGTACAACGCGACCCGGTAACAAAATATCCTATCGTTCATGCTTCAAGCTTAAAAGGAGCGTTGCGCGAGTTCTTTACAAAAGAAAAAGGTAGAACGGACAGAGATGATTCTATCCTATATATTTTTGGATCAGATCCAAAAGAAAAGGAAAAACTTAGAAACGGTGAATATCGTTTTTTCTCAGCCGATTTGTTCCTGTTGCCTGTCCGTAGCAGTCACCAACAATATTACCTGGCAACCAATCCGAAAATCGTAGAAAATTTTGCAGGTAAATTAAATTTACTTGGCATTAAGGACGAAGAGATTGATAATCTACCGCAAAAGCTTACGGCTTTGTCAAAAACAGAAGTGGGCAAAAATCCGGTCATCTTTGAAGGCGATGCTAAAACCATACTCGAAGATTATGAAGTTGTGCTTAAATCTGATGAAGCAAAAGAGATCATGGCACTCAACGGAAAATACGATAAAAAACTGGCTTTGTTTGGAGAAAACTTCAAAGAGCTTTCTGAAAACCTTCCGGTCATTGCCCGTAATCAACTCGAAAACGGGAAAAGTGAGAACCTGTGGTACGAAGAAATCGTGCCCCACCAATCGCGGTTTATCACCTTTGTTTCAGTTCCTGAAGTTACCGAAGTTGAAAACTACTTTGGAACATTTAACAGAGAGTTGACCAGTTCGCTCGTTCAGATTGGGGCCAATGGGTCCATCGGTTATGGTTTGTGCAAGTTCGAACTTCTAAATCCGGAAAAACCATGAACAAAATAGAGCAACTGCTGCCATCAGCATTAGATGCAGTAAAAAATTACATTACAACAGATGATGGTCAATTGTCGGTTCCCAAACAGTTCAAAGGATATATATCCTCGTTTGGGGCAAGTGTAATTCAATCGGGCTTAATGCCCACGCTGGCATTTTACAGCGATGCAAAAAAAGCCAAAGGCGACCGTTCAATGCTTATCCCGGCTTTGATTTTTATTCTGTTTGAAAAAAAGCGGTTTGAAGTAGAGACAGAACTTGAAAAAACAATCAAGGAAGTAGCAAATAAAGAAAAAGAACTACCTAAGGTAATTCATCAACTTTTCGATTGGCTTTTAAAAACCAATGATCAAAATCCGGAAAAACTCAAAAAAGAGTTGATGGATGCTTCTATTGCCTTAAAACTGGCTTTACGCACATTCAGGGAAGTTGATAACGATAAAAAGGGAAAATCATGAATACACCCAATTTAGGCTGGCTCTATTATCGTGATCTGTATAATGTACAGCGGGAAGAAACAGTTGAAATTGAAAAGCAGAAAAAAAAGTTTAATTTCTCTTTTGACTTCCTGAAACAAAATTCAGGAACAGATGAAGGAAAAGAAAGGAAAGCAGACGCTTTAAAAAAGAACGCAGTTGTTCTGAAGCAACGGGGTCTGCAATTATTTGATAAAAAACTTTCGGAATACAATCCAGAGACTTTTTTCAGGAGCAAAGAGACAATTAATTCTTTTGAATTGACCACTACTTATCCTGGATTACTTTGCGGGGTTGGCTACAATCATGGCATCAGTTCCGAATCCGATTTCAAGGTAGGTTTTTATTTCGACCACACCACCGGGCTGCCCGTTATTCCGGGTTCATCGGTAAAAGGGATACTGCGCAGTGCTTTCCCCGGATACATTCGTATGGATGATAATAAAAAACCATCGAAGGAGGAAATGGAAGAACGCTACAAATTCTTCATGTGGTTGATTGAAGAAACCGATAAAAAAACAGGTGCTAATATCAGCAAACTATCAAATAAAGAAATCGATACCTTGGAAGCGTTTATTTTCGAGGGCAAAGACAAAAGTGGAGAGCAAATATCATATTACCAACGTGATCGTTTTTTCGATGCCTATCCTGTCCGGTCTTTGGAGCATGACGGATGTTTTTTGAAAAACGATTACATCACACCGCACATCAACCGCGACAAACCGGAGATGTCTCCATTTACAAATCCTAACCCCATACAATTTTTGAAAGTCTTACCCAAGGTTCAATTCCTGTTTCAGTTTAAATTAGTAGAAGGCGGAGGGCTCGATAGAAAACAAAAGGAACTTTTATTCAAAGAAATTCTTTGCTATATGGGAGCCGGTGCAAAAACCAACGTCGGTTACGGACAATTCGAAGAAGGGTTTGAAGAAGGTCCTATTGTTCAGAAGGCAGAAAAAAAGAAGGAAGTCTCTCCTTACAATGGAAGAATCAGGCAAGGTGAAAAATTCGAGGCAATTGTTGTTGATCAGGCGGGGAAAAAGGTTAAAGCAATAATCCATGAAGACGAGGCCATTCTGGAAATGTCAGGCAACTGCCCTGAAAATGGAGCCGTCGTCCTTGTAAAAATAAATTCGGTCAATAGAAATAATGAAATACTTCAGGTCGGTTTTTTAAGACAATTGAACCCATAAAAAACCGGTTATGATACATATTACAACATACCGCCTTACCCCGTACCTGCCACTGGGCAGGAAAACCGTAACGGACACCGGGCTTATCCGTGAAATAACCAGCAAACTGATTCGTGCCGGGCGTGACGCCCCGGAAATAAAGGAAGTTGATGTTTCACTGTTTTACAACCACGGCGCCGACGGCAAAAACCGGGTGGGCTACCCTTTGATCATTTACCACGATTTTGGCAGTCATTATTGTATTACCGGGATAAACGAAGGTGCGGTTGCCCTGTCGGCACTGGCCGGCTTGTATAAACGGCCTTTCCGGTCGGGCAGCTTTTTGTTTCCCGGCTTTAAAAAGGAAGAGGAGACAGAGGTTGAACCCAAAACCTGCCCCGGCAGTGACTTCCGGTACAGGTTAATCAAATGGATGCCGGTTCATCACAACGATTTCAGCCAGTTTACGCGGTTGTCTTATGCTGAAAAAGTTTCGCAGCTAAACCTGAAACTGATGAAACACATCGAATCGGAGTTGAACCGCGATCTGGAATTGGGGCTAGAAAACCCGGAAGCAGAAATCACGGATGTCCTTTCCGCGTATCCTGAGCCGGTAAACTACAAAGGCTACAAATACCCGGTTTACGGTATCGAATTCCGCTCGAATGTGGTTTTGCCCCGCTGGCTTACCCTGGGCAACAACAAATCGCTGGGATTCGGACGGATAGAGCCTTTGTAAAAAGAATATCCACTCGTTCTTTGACATATTGACAAAACAGGCCTTTTTAATAACAAATTCAAAAAATTAATTACGAAACTGATCCGTCTTTAAAAAAAACAAAAATGCGGAGTTTTGCAGAATTCGGCCGTATTGCACCCGGAAAATTAACCCGTAAACCATTGTATTTGTGATAACAGCATCTATCTTTGTGTTGAAGTGGCCGCTTCTGATTTCGATCACTGAAACAATCTTCCTGTGTAACTGATTTACGATAAATATGTTGAAGTGGCCGCTTCTGATTTCGATCACTGAAACTTCAAAAAATATAATTCCAGTAGTTTCTCCAGAAGTTGAAGTGGCCGCTTCTGATTTCGATCACTGAAACTAATCGCATCATTACCTAAAACGACCGAGTTTGGTTGAAGTGGCCGCTTCTGATTTCGATCACTGAAACAATAATTTTTCATCTTGTTTATTTTTTCACATTTGTTGAAGTGGCCGCTTCTGATTTCGATCACTGAAACTTACTGGCGTGCTTACAACAGGATCATCAGCAAAAGTTGAAGTGGCCGCTTCTGATTTCGATCACTGAAACATTATTGTTATTCCAGAAGGGGTTCCCCCCTCATAGTTGAAGTGGCCGCTTCTGATTTCGATCACTGAAACAGTCCTAGTATCAACTTGAAACATTGTTTCATTAAAGTTGAAGTGGCCGCTTCTGATTTCGATCACTGAAACAATTTAAATCAGGCCATGCATTGTTCTCACAATTTGTTGAAGTGGCCGCTTCTGATTTCGATCACTGAAACAGAAATCAATCCAGCTACTAAAACCGCTGGATAGTTGAAGTGGCCGCTTCTGATTTCGATCACTGAAACTATAATCTCCAGGAAGTACGGAGTTAATTCTTTTAGTTGAAGTGGCCGCTTCTGATTTCGATCACTGAAACTTATATGAATTAACATTATATGAATCCTTTATCTTAGTTGAAGTGGCCGCTTCTGATTTCGATCACTGAAACCCATTATATGAAGCAACATTAAACGAATCTTTTATCGTTGAAGTGGCCGCTTCTGATTTCGATCACAAAATAAAAGGAGCAACGGGACGACTACATTCGTCATTCTCCCGTATGGCTGATTTCAATTACACGGGTGCATACTTGCTGATTATTAATCACTTTTAGTAAAACTTAATGAATAAACAATGCTGGCACATTTAAAAACAATCGCCCAACTGGCTACTTTTTTAGGAATCAGAAGTGCTGACCTGAAAAGGTTAAAGCCCGAAGAATATTATTTATGCTTCGAGATACCTAAACCCGGGAAAAAAGAAAAACGGATTATTGAAGCTCCCCGGGGTATTTTAAAACATCTGCTCGACCGGCTGGCCGACAGTCTGCAGTGGTACTACTCCGATCACCGGACCAAGGCTGCGCAAGGGTATATCCGGTCTGTTGTAAACGATCCGGATAAACGGACCATCTTTACAAATGCGACCAAACATCTTGGGAAAAAATACCTGCTGAACATCGACCTCGATAATTTCTTTCACCAGATCGACGAATCGAAAGTGCACGATATTTTTTCGGACGACCGTTATTTCGTGTTTGCCCCTGATGCTGTTGAACTGTTAACCAGGCTGGTATGTTATCACGGCCGGTTACCTATGGGAAGTCCCACATCTCCACCTTTGTCAAACTTTGCCACAATGGAGCTGGACAACGACCTGTCCCGGTGGTGCAGACATCAGAAAATCACATATACCCGGTTTGTCGATGATCTCTCCTTTTCGTCCAATATACAGTTGACGGAAAGACACTTCGAAATGATCGGCGACATCCTGAAAATGCATCATTTCATACCTGATCCTGAGAAAATAAAATGGTTCTCGGAAAAGGATATAAAAGAAGTGACAGGCCTGATTGTAGGCCGGGAAATATCCCTTCCACCCGAGTACCTGTCGGACCTGGATGGTGAAATCGACCGGCTGAAGCAGGTAAAACAGTATGCTGCCATTTATCCTGATTCGTCTGTGTTTGAATGGATTCAGAAACTCGAACGGGTGATAACAGGCAGGCTTTCATTTGTCAGTAAGGTTTATGGAAACGACGATGCCACCTACCATAAATTACTGGACAAATTCAGACAGATCAATGTCGTTGATTCCGAGCCGTTAAGTATAAGCTGGCGTTATGCCGGTTATGAATATTTATCATCGTAACTATGCAAATTGTTTTAGACACTTATGGATTAAGCCTGAGCGTAAGGAACGGTTGTTTCCTGATTTCCTTGGGCGACGAAAAAAGGATGATTCATCCGCAACGGGTCTCCAGCATACTGGTTACAATGCCTTGCAGAATTTCATCACCGGCTATTCTGCTGGCAGCCTCCAACGAAGTTGCCCTGACCATTTGCACCAGGACAGGAAGACCTGATGCGCGTTTATGGTCTCCGCTTTTCATGAACATTTCCACACTCCGGCGAAAACAATATGCTTTTTCAAGGGGACCTGCCGGTTTAAACTGGGCAAAGGAAATCATCGCCCTGAAACTTGAAGGACAAAAGTCGAACCTTCTCTTTATGGCCGACCGGAAACCGGACCTCAATCCTGAAACAGAAGAGGCTGCCTCAGCAATAGAACAGGCACTTTCAGAATTAAAAAACGGAAGTACCGGCTATAAAGAGGGTGTAAAACAGGTACGTTCACTGGAGGCGTATGCTGCCCGCCAGTACTGGCAACTGATCGGACAAAAGATTCCCGCTCCCTACCGGTTTCAGACCCGCACCAGGCAAAACCCTTCCGACGGGTTCAATCCCTGTATTAACTATCTGTACGGGATGCTCCGTAACCATGTTGAAACAGCAATCCTCAGCATGGGCATCGACCCGGCACTGGGATGTATCCACCGTGACGGATATAACCTGCCCTCTCTGGTTTTCGATCTTATGGAACCGTTTCGCCCGGTTAGCGACAGGTTCCTGGTTGAAGCCATCCTGGACGGGAAAATGAGCAACTGCACAGAAACAGATGAAGAAACCGGGACTTGCCGTATTTCGAAGCCGGGACGACAAAAAATCATCAGCCTTTTCAATAAAAATTTATATACAAGGAAGAAGTACAGGGCGTCTGTCAGGACGCTTAAAGACCATATACTATTTGAAACAAAGCAACTTGTTGATAAAATCAGACTGTATGAAAACACATGAAAATTATTTTCTGGTGATGTACGATATTACTCATTCGAAAACCTTGCAAAAAATCGGAAAACTAATGATACGGGAAGGTTTCGAACGAATTAATTATTCGGTGTGGGTCGGCTGGGAAAATCCGGCAAAAGAGACCGGAATCAAGGAAAAACTAACCCGGTTGCTTGCTGATGAAAATGCAAAAGGCTCCCTGTTTTATATCCTGCCTGTAAGTAAATCAGGATTAAAAAAGATACGTTGTCTGAATGGCCGGAAGCCCAAAGAACTTGACTACTGGGTAGGAGAAAGGCGTGAAACGTTTTTTTGAAGTTTTGCAGAATTTGGCCGTATTGCACCCGGAAAATTAACCCGTAAATCATTGTATTTGTGCTAACAGCACCTATCTTTGTGTTGAAGTGGCCGCTTCTGATTTCGATCACTGAAACCCAAATACAGACTTAATTTCAATTTTAGTTTTCATGTTGAAGTGGCCGCTTCTGATTTCGATCACTGAAACCCTTCTGTGTCGATTAATAAGTATCCAGTAGGCAGTTGAAGTGGCCGCTTCTGATTTCGATCACTGAAACCATTTAGCCCCTTCGAAGCAAAAAGGGTTGATTCGGGTTGAAGTGGCCGCTTCTGATTTCGATCACTGAAACTTTATACCCCGGTTGCCGGGCTTGACCTTTAATAAAGTTGAAGTGGCCGCTTCTGATTTCGATCACTGAAACTCTAACATTCCGAGACAGAAGACTATTATCTTTGTTGAAGTGGCCGCTTCTGATTTCGATCACTGAAACTCACGAACTTCAGGCTCAGTAACAAGAATACTATGTTGAAGTGGCCGCTTCTGATTTCGATCACTGAAACAATTTAACCTTTTAACAATTATTAAAATGAACAGTTGAAGTGGCCGCTTCTGATTTCGATCACTGAAACCAACATTTTGATAGAAGTTTCCGAACTCATTCAAGTTGAAGTGGCCGCTTCTGATTTCGATCACTGAAACTGTGATCTTTAAGTGCTTTAGCTGTAATCCAAAGTTGAAGTGGCCGCTTCTGATTTCGATCACTGAAACGGATCGTAATGTATTAATTATGATTTCAATACATTGTTGAAGTGGCCGCTTCTGATTTCGATCACTGAAACCAATGTCCGGGCAATTGTTTGGATATATCAGTGTTAGTTGAAGTGGCCGCTTCTGATTTCGATCACTGAAACAGAATAAAACCACCTTCCCGAAGTGGTAGTGCATATAGTTGAAGTGGCTGCTTCTGATTTCGATCACTGAAACTAAGAAAAAGCTTTCATTTTTTTAAAATTTATTTTGTTGAAGCGGCTGCTTCTGATTTCGATCACTGAAACTCAAATAACATAGTAATTTTTTAAAAGTTAAACAGTTGAAGCGGCTGCTTCTGATTTCGATCACTGAAACTTTCTATGAAGAAATAATTCTTCGTCATCACAAGTTGAAGCGGCTGCTTCTGATTTCGATCACAAAGCAAAAAAAACAACAGAATGAAACATTCGTCATTCATCACTCATCATTCTTTTGTGTGGCCGCTTCTGATTTCGATCATCAGGATGTCATCTTTCCGGGAAGATGGCATCCTTTTTCTTTATGGTCGGAAAGGAAAGTTGAATAGTGTACTATTTGTTCCTGTCGGATTATAGCCAGCCTACAGCTTTTGTAAGAATTAAACAGCCTGTATTGCCAATTCTAAAATTTCCGCTCTCCATTTCTAATCAGTACCTTTTTCCTTTCTTCTTCCGGGTCTTCAATCTTTGTTTGTTTCTCGCTTGATATTCCCTGTTGTAGGGATGCATCTGCCAAATCAACTCTTTTAAAATAAGTGATTTCAAAAGTTTTATACTCAGAACAGGATGTTCAGAATCCGTGTGCTTTAGCGAATTTACCATACCTGCCCTTTGACTTGGATTCCCGGATATACAGAACTTTGGTCGCTCTTCAAAATCTGATAATCTCACCGGATGCCTGATTGGCTTTCCTTGTTCGTTCGTCACAAAAACCGAATAACCCCGGCCAACCTTTCTGATCTCCACATTAAACAGCTTCAACGCCTGATCATACATTCCCCGGGAAGTGATAAAATCCATCCGGTTGAGTTGTCCGAACAAACTTTCCAGATTTTGTTTTAGGTTTTTGCTTGAACCGGAAAAACGATAGTCCAACTTTTCCGGATTTTCATCTTTAGTGAGATTATATTTCTGTTCCAGGTCTTTGATAAACCGCTGCGTCTTTTCCTTTTCATAGCTGTCTTTGATTTTTTTGCCCGTTTCACAATCAATCCGTGTGGAAACAATATGAAAATGCACCCGTTCCAGATCGGCATGTTTATAGACCAGGTAAGGCTGGTTGCCATAGTCCAGGTGCTTCATCAGGTTGTCTATCTCAGTCCGGATACCGGCATCACCCAGACGAACCAGATCATTAACAGTCGGGTTTACAGAGATATGGAGTCCTTTCTTTTGAACACGGGTATTCCGGTCTTCAATATCCTGAAAAATCCGGTACCGGTCATTTTTATCTCCCAAGAAAGGATTTACAACCGGCATATTCCGGCTGTGATAAAAGGTTGCCTTGTGCCTTTCAACCTTCCGTTCATTGTAAAACAAGGCATTTTTTGTGCTGCACGCCTGGTGGATTTTAATAACCATGATTTTTCGTTTTTATTTGAAAATGGAATCAGTGCAGGTATTTCTGAAGCACGATCAGGCAGTTTCGCATCATCTCAAAAGCCTGTTTTAAAAGCTGACGGTCATTATCCCCGATCCGGTAGCCGGCAAAGGAGTTCATCCGTTTGGAAAGCTGGTTCAGATTCACTCCAATCTTATTCAGCTCGTAATCCAGACTTTTTAACTGGCTCCTGGTTTCTTCATCCAGTGAAATAATTTTCCGTGTTGATTCATTAAAAACCTTTGTCCTGATCAGGTCACTCATACAGCCATACTTCCCTTTTTTAGTCAAGGCTTTTAACCGGAACTTCTCCTCCCGGGAAACCCGGATGATGAGCCTGGCATTTCGCTTTTCTGTATCTGACAATTTGGGCCGCATGGTTTGTTTTTCCGTACCTGATTTCAAAATTCAAAGAGGGGAATCATTCAACTTCCGGGGAATGGGTGTTAGCCCCGCAGGGCAAGATGAAAAGGTTTTTGTGCATACAAAAACACATCTTGCATTCCCCTCTTTGAACAAGGTTCCCTCCCTGATTTTTCTGTCCTTTTCTGTTGATCTCCGGTTGCTTTTTGTCAAAAAGAAAGGGAAACCTGTTTTTAGAATTTCCCCTTCAATCTGGAAACGAGACTTACTAATTATACTAACTCACTTTTTGTCTGACTCCTTTACTCTTTTCAGCTTTCTTCTCTTCCGACTGCTTCTCCGACTGTTCCTGTTTCTCCTGCCTGAAATCCGAAAAACCGATGTTCCGGTTTGCGGCATTTACCTGCAGGGTGGCTGAAAACTTCCTGTCATTCTTCCCGGTCATCCCGTTCACCGTCACTTTCTGACCTGCTGCCAGCTTCTCCTTTTGTTCTGCTGAAAGGGTCGCTCCCTTGATTTTCTCCGGTATCTGAATGTAACTGCTCCGGAGCGGGATGATCTCATTGGTTTTGGGATCGATCGCCAGGTAATAATTGTCTTTCTTCCCGTTTTTACCGGTCAGTTCAACTGTCTTTCCCAGGTTCCTGTCATTCAGGAGGGCTCCTTTTTCTTCTTTGGTGAACCTGTGCTCCATGTATTCATCCGGCACGTTGAGCCGCTGAATGGGGTGTACCTTAATACCCACCGAGCCGTCTTCTTTACTTTGCAAACGGATTTTGGCCGGTATCCTGTAGTCCTCGCCGTTTATCCGGGCATTTACCGTGTAGAGTTTTTCCGAACGGAAACCGTTCAGGAAATCGGTCATCTCCCGTTTTTCCATTTTCTCAATCAGCTCCCGGCTGATCCCTGCTTTTTCCAGTTGGTCAAAAGGAACCTGATCCATCGTCATGCGTGTGTTTTGTTCCATCATTTTTAATTTTTGTGATTTGTTGTTGTTTATATGTGTATCGAATGGGTTAATCCACTTCAAAAACATGTTTCTCCCTGCGGCTGAGTTCCACCAGTCCGCGAAGTACCATATAGGTGTCTTCCGGTTTCCGGATGGCTTCCATCCGCAGCACCGGTGCAGTCCTGTCCGAAGTATAAATAATAAGGTTTCCGAGGCCTGCCATCCGGTATAACAGCGACCGCTCAATCCGGAAATCCTTTACCCGGTACAGTTCAATATATTCATGTTCCCGGCACAGGATGCCGGAATAAACTTTCAGCTCTCCGGAAGTGATCTCATAACGGGTACACCGCACCCGGAGAATATGCCAGACCAGGCCGGCCCCGGCAACGAGCCCCAGGTAAACAGGCAGGCGTAACAGATGAACGATTACCGCTTCCGGGAGATAACCGGCAGAGCCCGCCGGGAAGTACCGGCAAAGCAGCTTATCCAGCAGGAAAAGTACCGGTACCAGAATCAATACCCGTAAAAAGGTTCCCAGGTTCAGCAGCTGGGAGGGCCTGCATTTGATATAGGTGGTATTCTCAATCATGTCATTTTCAGTTTATTTCAGTTTATATTGATTTTGTTATTGATACTTTTTTTCTGTTTTCATTCAGGAATGTGTTTTGTCCTGACCCTGTGTTTCGTTCTGAACGACGATGGACCGGATATCGTTCTGCACCCGGTTCCGGTTCCGTTCCAGTACCTCCGGAATATTGTCAAAACGGTAAAAATCCGGGATATTCAGGTAATGTCTTTCTTCCTGCTGCTGTTTCTGTACATCCACCCGGATCAGGCAGTTGAAATTTTTCTGACTGACTGTTTCGCCGTAGTTGTCAGCTACCTGCCCCACCATGTACCCCTGCGGCAAAGTGGCAATCTTACCCTCCGGCACCAGGTAATCCAGCTGGGTGGAAAACGTGGAGGACTGAACATTCCGATTGATGTTGACGGACTGCCGTTCCTGGAGTATCTTTCCCATCCTGTTCTGGATAAAACGGGCGGTCTCCCCGGACGCCTGCCCGGAAAACACGTTGCCGATATTACTGGTAATGGCATTGGCCTGTTCCTTGCCGTAATCCCGGATCAGCTGATCGATGGTCTGGACGCCCAGCAGCGTGGAGATACGGTTACTCCGGGCCGTGGCTACCAGGGTGTCCAGTCCCCGGAAGTAAATCGTGGGCAGCTCATCAAAAATCAGAGAGGCCGGCCTCTGGTGCTTCCTGTTGATCACCTTCAGCATCCGGGTGATAAACAGGGAAAGGACTGCCCCGTACATCTCCACACGCAGCGGGTTACTGGCCAGGCAGACTACTTTCGGCGCTTCCGGGTTGTTTATGTCCAGGGAAAAATCATCCCCGCTGCAGATCCAGTAAATCTCCGGACTGATAATCTTCGAGATGGCTATCTTCAGGCTGCCCAGCTGTCCTTCCAGCTGTTCACTGGCCCCGCGTTTATGGGCATTGATAAACGGGTTGATGATGTTCGCCACATCTTTTTCCTGCGCCAGAACGGTAAACAGGTCGTCATAGTCCAGCTGCAGCAGCTCAATGGCATGTGGCAGGGTACAGAACTGCCCGTTCCGGTACTTCCGTAGGAACCAGATCACGGCGGCAAAAAAGGAAACGGCCGATTCGGAAAAGAACTCACCCTGTTTGCGGATCCATTCCCGGTTCAGGTTGTACAGGATGGTCCGCGACGACTCAAAGGCATCGACGGGACTTTCCATCCACTGCGGGGCCAATGGGTTGCAACGGAACGATTTCCGGATATCTTCAAAATTGATCACATAGAACTTTGCGGATCCGGGAAGTTTTCCGCTTCTCTTCGCTTTCAGAAAATGATTGTAGGCAACCAGGGACAAATCCGGGTACTTAAAATCATAAACGGCCATCGTAAATCCTTTTTCCAGATGTTGTCTGATAAAAGGCAATACCACCGAATAGGATTTGCCGGAGCCCGGCGTCCCGATCACCATCGTTGCCCGGAACGGGTTGACAATGTTGATCCAGCCTTCCTGTTCTTTTCCTTTGTACTGATAAGAGGTAGGCAGGTTGACCGAATACGCATTCTCCCGGATCGTTTCTTCCTGCGGAAAACTCTCATTCTCCACGTTAAACCGGTCTTTCATCAGGTTCACACTGATCAGCTTGGAGATGTTGTCAAAACCGATATTCAGGATTACAAAACCGGTAAAAGTCAGTACCAAATAAAGGACAGGGTACGGTCTGTAAACGACCAGGCTTCCCCAGTACAGGATCATCCCTGCCATTACCTGCCGGACAATCACCGGCGCCGTCAGTTCCCGGTCTTTGCAGGCTTTGGTACCGACACAGGTAACTGCCAGAAATATCAGGCAGACGGCCTTTGACCGGTACACACCGGAAAGAAAGGCCAGCTGACTGATCTTTTCCAGCAAAGGGGCAAACTGCGGAATACAAATGCCATGCGCTGCAAAAAAGGAGAAGCAGCTGATATACATGGAAAGCAGCAGCAACAGGTAACTGAAAAAACGGAAACCTTCGTGCAGCCTGATAAGTTCCCTGGGTTCATCGATCATTTCAGGAAGATTAGAGGATTAGAATATTAGAATGTCAGCATAACAAAGGAGTTGCATATGACCGGGTTACAGTTTACGGGCCCGGAGGATGTCCTTATTTTTCAGAATAAGACAGAGGTCCCGCCCGGTATTGCCCAGGGCTTTTTCATTCAGTTCCATCTTCAGCACCCGCTGACCGGGAATCGTCATCTTCTCAAAGACAAACACTTCCCGGACACGGGTCTCACCAGGCACCCGGCTGATCCTGTTCCCCCGGTAATCCGGGAATATCCGGTATTCCTGTACATTGGTGGCCCTGGTCTTCCGCTTGTCGGCGATCCAGAAACTGAAACTTTCCACATCGTAAGCCATCTGTGTCTTGTTCTTTATCTCCAGCTCGAAAAACAGGGCATCTTTTTCCAGGGAAACGGAACAAAGCCGGACGGTGATCCCGTCTTTCGCGGTCCTGCGCCTGCGGAACGGTCGCCGGTGCTTATCCTGAACCCGGTCACAAAGTTCCTTCAGACGGGCTTCGGGCATCAGCCGGCCGGAGAAGGTCATGGCATCCTGCGAATGGAATGACTCTACCGGGTAAGTAAGCGGGGCTTTGTTGCCGTACCGTACTTCAAAGGAATAAATACGTCCGGCACAGACCACCGTCAGCGAGGTGGGTTTTTCAAAGGGACGGACGGCCCTGATACGGACCAGGTTGGAAAGTTCCGGGACGGTCTCTGCCATTACCAGCGAATAATCACCGGCCTGTACATAACTGACTTTATCCGGGCACACCAGGTGACTGGTCTTGCTATCCGAGACCACCAGGGTATCGGACTGATTTTGTGCCTGCACTGCCCATGACAGCTGTACACAAAAAAGAATACTTAAAAATGTTTTCATGCTTATCTGGATTTATTGATTAAAAAGACTTGTGTGTTTTTCTTCAGGGTGACTCTCTTCAGCCGTACCGTCCGCAGCAGTGACCGGGCCGTGCGGTCGGCAGCCTGGATACCGGCATACGCAAGGGCGTTCTCAGAACTTCCCAGCAGCGTGGATGTATTGGCGCTCCCGCCGGCCTCTTTGGTCACTTTCCGGACTACATTGTCCGGCACATACAACCCGGGCAGACCGTCCAGATCGTAAACCGTAATCGCAACCGGGAGAAAACAGTTCCCTGCCGGGATCTGACGGACAGTAATCTGCAGCCGTTCGTTATTCACTTCGCATACCCCGTACAGGAAAGTCCCTGCCGGAATCCGGGTGTTGTTCACCTGTCCTTCTTCCAGTAACCGGAGTTTGACCCGGTTGCCGGTCAGCACGGTCGTCGTTTCACAGATTTCTGCTTTCAGTAACGGTTCCGGCGTTTCTTTGTCCGGCTTAAAACCGGAACGAACGGTTCTCTCCAGGGTATACGTCCGGTTGTCTTTTGCTTCCTGTTTCCGGGCTGTCCGGGCTTTTTTCAGCTGCAGGCTCAGCGAATCATTCTGACGGGCCAGTTCCCGGTTCTGACGGAACATGCTGTCCAGCTCTTCAATACCGGTTAACGGCAGGCTTTGCTCCGGGGTGTCCGGTTTCTTTTTCGTCACTGCGGAAACAGAAGAACCGGATTTTTTCTGAACAGATGTTGTTTCCCGGTTTTCCGGTTCCGTGGTACGGCCTGCTTCCAGGTTGGTACGGATCCGGGCTTCCCGCTGCCGGATATGTTCCAGCAGGTCTCCGGAACCGACAGACGGGATACTTCCTTCTGCCCCTGCTTCCGGGAGATCCTCGTTTATGCCTGTTTCAGCCGGAACAGGTTCTCCGGCCCGGGAATCTTTTTCACTAAGCGTGTCTCCTTCCAGAATATGGTAATCACGGGCAGGAACCGTTTCACGGGAAGAAAAGCTGTTTTCTTCCGTCTTGTCACGTATCTCCAGGCTGCGGTCTGCTTCCGGAAGGCTGTAGTTGGCCCCTTTAACCGTGTCCTGCCCCTTCCTGTTCCGTTGTTTTCCGCCGGGATTCGTTCCGCCGCCCAGGACATAAAAAATCAGTACGATAAAGGGCAGCAGAACAAAAGGTAAAAACAGCAGGGGCTTATTTCTTTTCAGGTAGTTTTTCATGGATTCTTTGTTTTAAAAGGTTTTCAAACGAGTCAACCGGCATTTCAAAAGCCGGTAAAGAGGACCGGCCGGGCTTTCCTGCCTTCACGGAATCTGCCGGAAGGATGATCTTCCCGGTTTCTATCTTCTGGTGGGTCAGTTCCGGGGCGGGAAACAGGAAAGAGATCAGGTAAAGAACTGCCAGCACGGACAGGACGGCTATCCATTTGCGTTTCCGTTTCTGCGGGTTCAGCTGCCTGTCCCGGCTGTCCAGGTTATTGATGTAACGGGTAAAACGGCTCACATCCTTAAACTGAGGGGTGACCGGTTTTTGTGTTTTGTCTGAAGGTTTCATCGGTACAGATTTTTCCTTTAAAATGATTTGCGTTTCTATGTTTCCAGATCCCGGTTATCGGTGATCAGCCAGTTCTCGATCAGGAAACCGTGCGGGTTGTGGTCGGTCCGGGAGATGTTGCGAAGCTGTCCGGTGGTCTCCAGCTTACGGATGGTAATATTGGATTTGCGGACGATCCGCTGCCTCCCGAAAAACCGGAACCGGTAGGGATAGGAAGAGAAGTCAACCTGCACCGAATCGATGATCAGGGTCATGCTGATGTCGGATGCAATGACCTGGTTATAGACATTGTTCTCCTTGTAGGAACGGTACTGTTTCATGGCTGAACCGTCGGCCAGGTACAGGGCTTCCTGCGTATTGGTCTCAATGTACTGTTTGTCGGGTTCCATGGTAAAGAAAAGCTCGTGGAACCGCCGGATGTGATCCCTGGCTTCTGCCGGACGGTTGTCCGAGATGTTCTCCCTCAGGGCCAGCAGCAGTGATTTGCCGTTGTCCAGTACATAGATCTTCTGTCTGGAACGTTCCACCAGCCGCAGCGATCCGGTGAAAACAAAAATGCTGAATCCGGTCAGCAGCAGGCTTACGGTCAGAAGAACATAAACCGTAAAACGGAACTTTCTTCGTATATCAAATAACTTGTTCATTTATGATTTATGATTGATGATTTATGATTTATGATTGATGGATTTTCAACTTTTTGATATTGATTATTGGATATTCATTATTGGATATTTGTCTTTTTTTATTTCATGGTTCCCCTGGTCACAGCCATCAGTGCGGCAGTACGCACCAGCCGTCCTCCCCCGGTTCCTGTTCCCGAAGCACTGATAATCCAGGAGGCTATCTTGGGTACCATCAGCAGACCGGCTATCCCGCACAGCGGAACAACCAGGTTGGACACGTAATACAGGGACGGGACATAGACCAGCGAACTGCGTATCTGTTCGATTTCGGCATCCAGCACATAGATCAGCACTTCCTGTACCAGGGCCAGGATCACCAGGGCAACGGGCAGGTACAGGTTCACATTGATGAACCGGGCGATCCACTGCAGGTAGTTGTCCTGGAACCCGTCAAAAATGGAGATGGCAAAAACCAGCGGCCCGAAGATTACCAGCAGGACACAGAAAATAGTCCGGAGAAAAGCGATCAGGTAAACGATGGCTTCGAACAGGGATTCCAGCAACTGGCGTACCCCGTCCATAATATAAAAACTGATCTGGTGCTGCAAGGCCCTGCCGCTGACAATATTATAGGTAGTCAGCAGCATGTTGATCCCTTTGTCCCAGAGCGTTGCCTCCTTTTCTTCATTCTCCCGGAAAGCCGGAAGGTCGGCATCCAGGACGGCTTCCCTTTTCTCTTCCAGCCGCTCCGCAACAATCTCTTTCTTGTCGGTATAAAGGCTTTCCGAAAGGCTGGTCAGTCCCTGCGTGGGTACCATCAGCAACCGGACAAACGGCGTCCAGAAGGTGATAACCAGCACCAGGGCAAAAGGTCTCAGCAGGGGCAGCAGAGATACGGGGTTGTCGGCTATAAGCTGCTCATAAATCCGCTTGGAGATGTACAGGAAGGCGGCTATCCCTCCAATGGCCCGCGCCATGTCAACCAGCAGCCGTGCATTGTCCAGACCGCCTTCTATCAGCTGGTCGGTAAAAGAAAAAAATTTGTCTGTTGTCAGTATCTGTAAAAACATTTTTCCTGATTTTGATTGATTGTTAACCATGTGTGTTATTGCTAATTGGCAAGGAAAGCATAAGACCGGCTGTCACTGGCGTTGTAAAACCGGTAATAATATACCTTGCGGAAGACATAGTCTGTCTCGCCGGTCTGGCGGTTCAGTTCGGTACGGATCGCTGAAAAGGCGTCCAGCTTTGCGCCATGCCCGGTCTGCAAAAGGTTAATGCCAAGGAAACGGGTGAGTAATCCGTCGGCCTCCTTTTCGTACTCCTGCTCCAGCCAGCCGCAGTCTTCCAGGCTGTTCAGCCTGTTTATGCAGGTATACAGGCGCACAAAACCGGAGGCTATGTCGTAGATGTCCGGCAAACAGTCGCTTTGTGCATCAAAGAGTTTCTTCCCGATTTCGTAGCGGTACTCCGTATTATTTTTTATCCCGGAAGTCTCATCCTCACGGTTCTTCATCTGCGTCTTTTCAATAACCCGGGCGGCGATCTTCAGAAAGTCGATGCGAAGCAGGTCCGTATAGCCTTCCGAATCGGAAACAGGCGTGGCATCGGCTTCCACATAGTAATAAGTGGGATAGCTGCGTACAAATACATGGGGTACCGGGATCAGCCAGCCTTTAAAGGCAATGAAGCTGAGCGGGTAACTGCCGTCCATCTCCGGGTAATACCCGTGCCAGGATTTTACAGCAGTCACCTGCGCTTCGGAACAGTTCCCTGTCAGCAGTACCAACAGGAATACAAGGGAAACATAAATACGTGTTCTCATAATTCTTATCTGTAAATCATATTAATTTGTCAATCTCATTAATCATTCAGGATTCGTCATTCATAATTCATCATTCCTCAATTGTACAGGCTGTAGTAACAGGCAAAACTTTGCAGGCTGCCCGATTCAAAACTTTTCTGATAGGAAGCATACAGCAGTTTGTTATACAGGTAACAGATCGTCCCGTAATGGCTGCGTACTTCCTCATATATGCCGTTGATCGTGTCGTACCGCTGTTTGTCATCCATCATAAAAAGGTCGTCCTGCACAATGCTGTTCAGGATCGTGGTGGTCAGCTGGCTGCTGTCATCCAGGATCAGGTCAAAGGACTGGACGATCACTGCGGCCTGTTGGGAAGTGAAGTTATTGTCCTGAACCAGTTCCGGTACTTTCTCCGTATAGACCGCAACGATCTTCTGAAGCATCTCCCTGGTCTGCCGGATCCGTTTGTAGTCTTTGATCAGCAGGGATACTTTCTGCAGGCATTCCAGCTTCTGCTGGTCAATACCCAGCAGGTCTGCGGTCAGCCCTTTGATGTCCCCGTTCAGTACCTTGATCAGCACATTGTACCAGTTGATCTCCGAAAGAATGCTCTTTTCCTGGTTCCAGAGTTCCTCGCGCTGGATACCGGCCCCCACATCCGTTACCGGCGTCTGGGCGAACGTGTCTGTTGCGGGAAGCAGGCTGACAAGGATCAGCAGCCCGCCGGTAAAAATTTGTGTGATTGTTTTCATGTTTAAAGGGATTTCAGGATTTGAAGAAAAGACCGGTTCTTGTCCCGGTCCAGTTTTTCCAGGATTTTTTCCTTTTCACTTTGCTCGGAGGTGTAACAGTAATACTCGGGTTTGCTGACTTCCAGGGCAAACACACGGGAGTAACTGCCCAGCCCGATAAAAACTTCCTTCAGGTTCCGCCCCGAAGGCAGGTTCCGGTTTACGGAAAGGATCTGTTCTTTCTGAAAATCAGAAAGACCGAGGGTCTCACTGATACGGTCGAACTTATTGCGGAATTTGCTCATGTCCAGCAAAATCCGGGTATCGGCATTGCTGATGATGGCATCCCGGATCACCGGCGAGGAGATCACATCGTCCACTTCCTGGGTCACCACCATCGCTTCCCCGAAAAATTTACGGATGGTCTTGAAAAAATATTTCAGGTAAGAGGCCATCTGCGGCGTTGCAATGGCTTTCCAGGCTTCCTCCACACATAAGACCTTGCGCACTCCTTTTAACCGTCTCATCTTCTGCATGAAAATGTCAATGATAATCAGGGTGGCCACCGGGAAAATGATCCGGTGCTCTTTTATATTGTCAAGCTCAAAGACAAGAAACGGGCAGCGGAAAAACTCGTCGGTATCCATCTGCCGGTTCAGCAGGTAGTCGTATTCCCCGCCCCGGTAATATTTGCTCAGGATGAAAAAAAACTCACTGGCATTAAAATCCAGCGACTGCTCCCTGACAAGCTTCGGGATATAATCCTTGCAGAATTCGTAATACCCGTTAAAGGAGCGTCCGGTCACTTCCCCGGATTCAAAAAAGGCAGTCAGGGAATGGGCGATCACATCCTTTTCCATCTCCGTGAGGTTTTCCCGGTAAATGGTGTAAAGCACGGAAAGAATGGTTTGTTTCTGCTCGATATCCGGCTTTCCTTCCACCCTAAAAGGATTGAAGGAAATGGGATGTTCTGCGGTAAATTCCACCATCATGGCTCCTCCCCGGTCTTTGAGCCGTTCCCCGAGATAACGGGTCAGCAGTTCATAGCTGCGGCCCACATCCAGCAAAACGATATGGCAGTTTTCACTTTCGGCATATTGCCTTAAAAGATGGTTGGTGAAAAAGGATTTTCCCGAGCCTGACCCGCCGATCACGATCTTGTTCCGGTTATGGATCAGGTGTTTCTGAAGGGGCTCGTCCGAGAGGTCGATCTTTACGGGACAACCTTCCAGTCGGTCGGAAAGACGGATGGTAAAATCCGAAGTGCTGTTTCTCATCTCTCCTTCAAAAACAGTCAGGCAGCAGGCCTGCGGTACCCGGGTAATGAACAGTTCGGTCTCCGGCAGCTGGGTCGAAAAGGGTACGCAGGAAAAAAACAGCAGGGGCAGGTCAAAGGTATGCCGGTAGGGAAAACAGTTCATCAGGGAAAAAGCGGAAGCGGTTTCACTCTTATGCTGTTTCAGACCGTTCAGCGAGGGGTCAAACAGCAGCACGTTGAAATGGGTCTTCACGATCTTTTCCCCGGAGGTCTGTACTTCATCCAGGAAGGATTCGATCAGCCCGGCATTGACCTTGTTTTCCGAAGAAAAACGGGACAGGCTGTAAATCTTTTTGTAGCTGCCTTCCAGCGAGGCTTTGATCTCCTGCTGTCCGGGAATGTATATGAACTGGTTGGTGATGTGTGAAAACGGCAGGTGGTAACTGACCGGGTAAACCAGCGAGACCGGAAGCCCGGTCTGCGGGTGTTCGGATACCGGCCGGAGTTCTGCCGGGATATGGGAATAATCGCTTAGACTGAGGATTTCCACAAACTGGTCCATCACTTTCAGCCGGTCCCGGAAGTCGATTCCTCCCAGTACCGGGTGTTCTTCGGTAAAGTTCAGGCTCAGGAAACGCTCGGTCAGCCCCAGGGAATGCGGGCCCCCGATGGCTTCTTCACGGGTCAGCGGACTGCAGCCGATCCCGTTCTGTTTCAGTACCGTGCAGATATTGCTGCTTAGTTCCCTGATTTTGTCATACCGCAGCATTTCCACCCGGCGTTCCTTCCGGGAAAAAAGAAGGGCTGAGCCGAGGTAGTTTTTCAGAAGGCCCCTGTTCAGCAGGCTGATGTATAAAAAACACCGGTGCTCCAGGTAACATCTTCCCCGGAAATGGGCCAGGTACGATTCGTCCAGGCTTCCGGCCCTGCACGGGTCGTTCTCTCCCTCTTCCCGGGAACCGAACTCCCGGACCAGGAAAAAATCCTGTTTGTGGAAAAACGTACCGGCGGGGAGCAGGTTAATCACCCGCTGGAAAGTATCATGCAGCATGTAAAGCTGTTCCCGGCTGCAGGACAGTACTTCCGGCAGGCTGAGCCTGAACCCTGCGGTCAGGTCCAGGTTTGCGGACACCTGGATATCGCCGTTGAATCCCAGCACGGGAAAAACGTCTTCAATATTTTTGATTTTCATAACATCTTTGTTTGAAAGGTGTGACAGATACGCCGTTTACAGCTGATAAAATGCGGCAGTTTCCGGGCGGTTTGTTTTTTACCCCAGCCTTCCGGTCCGTATTTCTTCTGAATCCGGTTCAGCCGGTACAAAAAGGCAAAGAAAGCCGGGATGACCAGCATCACTGCCGGGAAGACTCCTGCCAGGATATACAGTCCTGCGAACAGGAAAAAGGCGGCAATAATGCCGTACAGGGCCCGGAAAACCAAAGGACCGGAAAGGCCCTTGATATACAGCCGGGTATCCACTTTTTTGACCGGGTAGGTTTCCATCATGCGAAAAAGGCTTTTATGACCACTCCGACCAGAACCAGGAACAGGCAGGCTCCGAACCAGCCCATGATGGCTTTCTGGGTATCCTGATCCCCGCTCTGCCACTTGATATATACGCGTACACCGCCGATCAGCCCGACCACCGCACCGATGGCGATGATCAGGTTGGACACTGGGTCGATGTAGGAAGTTACCTCGGAGGTAGCCTGGTCGATACCGGATGAGCTCTGGGCCACAACCCGGCTGACGCTAAAAAATACCGCTGCGAAAAAGGCAGAGGTGTGTCTGGATAACCGTTGAATGTGTTTTTTCATTGTCTATAAAAATTTAAGGGTTATTGCTGATACTGAATTTGTTCCATGAGTGCCGGAAGCTGCGGATTGCCCGGGTCGGTAAAACATTCGATTGCGTAGCCGTCGTCCAGCCCGGTCTCTTCATACAACGAAACCGGGAGCGGGATGTCTTCCGCAGGGTGAAGGGAGATAACCTCCGATGGGAAATCCAGCGAGCTGACCGGAACCGGTTCCGTCGTTTCCGGTAATGCTGAACCCAGAAGATCATCCTCGAAAAGGGTTTTGCGGTTCCTGTTTCTTTCCCTGTACCAGGCATACATAAAAAGGGACAAATACCAAAGTACCAGGATAAGCAGGATTGCTTTTGTAAACTGTCCCCAGCTGATTTGACCAATTCCGAACATGTGTTGTCTGTTTTTAATGTTTTGTTTGTTTTATTGATGGCCGGGAAAGGGGTTGCAGGCCTGCTTTCCCCAACCAGCGGTGCAAAGGTGGAACGGTAAAAAACGGAAAGTTGTCAAGTTGTTGTCAGGTCGGGTGTTTTATATGGTTAAGTATAATATCCTGACAATATTTATTTTGTGCAGTTTTGATCCGGATTGATTTCCGGCAGGGGGAAAAGAGAGACGAAACTCATTTTTTCAAGGCTTTTTTGATTGGTTTTGAAAGGATAAATATTTTCTGAAAAGAAAGAAAAAACGGCAAAAAAAGAAAGAAAGCCCGGATTCCAGCCGGTCGGGGCAGAAATGCAAGACTGGACCGCTTGGTAAATCCCTTCAAAAAAAGGGAAAACGGCTAAACAAAAAGCGGGACACCTGTCCCGGCCTTGCATTTTGTCCGGCGTGGACATTGACGGGGAGACCGGCTAACTTGGCTTTCTTTTTGGTTTTTTGCAGAAAATAATTAAAACGGACAGGAGTTTTTTGAAGCGGGCGGGGAAAGGCAAGTGTGGACCTGGAGCGGAATGGAACGACCTGTGAGGAACGAATGGAGCCCTGTTTCCGGCTTTTCCGGTGCCGGGTAGTGTGATGGCCAAAAGCCGGGAAGGGGTTCATTGGTCAGGGCAGGCCGGGAGTGAAAAGAAACGGAAGGGACTCTCTTGCCGTGGGGTGACTCCGGCTTGTAAACCGAACGAGTGTACTGCGCATCCTGTTCCTGTGAGCGCAGCGAACGGGAAGGAAAGCAGTTTAGCGAGAAAGGTGAACAGGCCGGGGAACAGGGTTTATCCTGATCTGCTAAAAATGAGATTATTAAAAAAATTAAAAGATAAACAAAGATTGAACGTACGTAATCAATTAAAAACTGCTGTTCTACAATACAGCTAAAAAATTATTTAAATCTGAAGATGTTTTGAATGAAACAACAGGAACTTCCCGGAATGACCGTTTTTGTTTCTGAACATGAGTTTTACGGACTGCCTGAAACATCCTCTCTATATTTTCTGCCTGGTTTATAAAATGAAGTTTTATTTTATTTTGCTCAAAAAAAGTCACGAACTCATCGGTTGCAGATCGTGAGATAAAACTTATATCGGAAAAATCCAGATTTATTTCTGATACATCTGTTTTAACCTGATTTTGCAAAAAGTCACTGACAGAAACCCTGGTTGCAATCATCGGGGGAAAAAAATCTTTTATTTTAAGCTTTTGTTCCACTATCTATAAATTTTGTTGCAAGTTAAAAGATTATTTTCATCCCACATAACCGTAGAAATTAAATCCGCGAGGAACAGACTGTGGAATCCTCATGGAAAGCATTGTACCGGGGAATTTCACATTTCCAGGTGTTTGGGTTATTTGTTCTGTCATATCTGTCCATACATAAAAACAAATGAATTACTTATTCAGGTTCTTTTATCTCCGGAATTTTTATCAAAAGCCACTAAATTGAACATCTCCCGCATTCTGGAACGGATCCGGTTCCCGTAAATACCTTCCAGTTCCGATGCGGAAAGGTTCGTGGTAATATGGGTAAGCATGTGTTTGGCTACAAACAGGTCATAACGGGCCAGCAGGATCTCGGCCATCACGTTGCACTCGTTGCCGTAATATCTCGGGGTTTGTTCCAGTCCCAGATCATCAAAACAGTACACCCTGGGAACGGGAAGTCCCCCGATCCGGAAATACGAACCTTTGCTGTACCGGTTAATCACCGGGTATCCGTCTTGCTCAAATTCAAAACTGATCTCACGGGTTGGTTTGACCATAAACTGCGTTTCACGGGGACAGAAATAACTGGTTAGCTTTATCAGACTGGTCTTGCCGCAGCCTATCGGGCCACTGATGATCAGTCCTTTCCAAAGACTGATGCCCTGTTTTGCTGCATTCTCCTTATCTCCGATGGCATATACCAGCAGTTTGTAGATCAGGTTCCTATCTTCCGGATCGATGGCAAAATGCTGCCCGAACAGGATTTTCCCTTTTTCTTCCATCCAAAGGATACTTTCCCGGAAACTGAAATTGAATATACCGCCCTTAAACTCTGCGATCTGACTATAAGGGTTCAGAATAATCTTTGTCGGTCGGGACACTGAAACGGCCGGCCCCGACTGGATTGGGTTGTCTTTCATAGCTGTTAAAATTTTTGATGTTGGTAATCCATTTCCGGGCAAGAGACTGCCAGGAAACAATGGGTGTATTCCCGGCTGTCTGCCAGCCGGCACTACGGTAATGGTTAAAAAAACGGCGGGCTTCTTCTTCCGGCTCCCGGTTGATCCTGAAAAACAGGATTACTTCTGAAAGATCAGGAAGCCCGGACTTTGCTTCCGGTTCCTTTTCCGGAATTTCTCTTTGATTTTTCTCTTTCTTCTCTTTTTGTTTTAGATTGTTTGTAATGTTTATAAGAAGTGTATCACTTCCTGTATCAGTTTTACGACCGGCTGTGATACCGGTATCACCTGCTGTACCGGTTCGTGTATCATTTCCGATACTTCCTGAAGTACCGGTATTCCCTGCTGTATCGTATCCTGTACCGGCTGCCGTATTCTTTCTGATACCGGTACCACTTGCCGTATCTCCTGCGGTATCACTTTTAAAACTTCCTGTTGTACCGGTACCGGTTGCTGTACTGCTTACAGTTTCCTCCCGGGTATCGAACCGGATGCAGGAAACCCGGCTGCCGCAATGTAGGTTGGAGGAAAATTTGTAACGGATATAGCCCCATTCGGACAGTTCTCTCATGCAACGGGCATACGTATTGGCCGAACCGATCCGCGCCAGATGCATCATTTCCGCACGGGAGATGACAAACTCATCCGCAAACCGTTCCGCATTCCACTGCTGGAACAGGGCCAGGTACAGGCTGATATGGTAGGAAGACAGGCGTTCGTCTCCGGACAGCCGGCCGAAAAATCCGTTCAGGTGACTGACGTAGTTCATCGACCCCTGCCAAATTCAATACACGACTGGCTTTTATTGGACTCCAGTATCTTTTGAATGTCATTGGAATCATAAAACAGGATTCCTCCCATCCTCGTAAAAGGAAGGGTTCCGTTTATACGCATGTTTTGAAGGGTTCCGGGAGAGATTCCAAGCATTTTCCTCACTTCCCGGGATTTGAGCCACTTTTTGGTCAGCTGGTTCTCGTTAAACAGTTTCTTCAGTTCGGAAAATAACTCAATCTTGAATTCCCGGAGATCATCGGTGGTAATAATTTCTGATGCCATAACTTTTAATTTTGAATGATACTTTTTGATTTCATCCAAAATTGCAGCCTTCAGAAATGTTCTGTTATCAACAGATTGTCAGGTAAGGTATTTTTTATTGTTTACCAGAAGGAAAAATTGTATGGCGACGGAAGCCGGACTGTTTCTTCTTCAGAGGATAGGTACGAACGCAGTTCCGGTGGAATGCACGCAGTTTATCCAGCTCTTCCTGCGGAATTACATCAATCTGCATGATCTGTTTCTCTTCGTCCTTCATTTTATAATACGGTTTGAACGGACATTCCGGAATGGGTTTGCCCATCGGGCAGGCGGAAAAAGCATTGATTAAATCGGCATTCTTGCGGATTTTCGGAGTATCTATTGACATGGTTTCTGTTTTTTTGAAGGTTAAAATTATTGATTTTGCATAAAAAAGGCGCGAGCCATAGCTTACTGCTTCAAGGCACTGCCAAGCGCCCCACGACAAATAAGTATAACTCACGCCGTAGCGTGAGCGTCTACTCATTATTCTTGTCGTGTAATATTTTGGCAGTTTTAGAAGCAAGAATAAAAAGCCAACGCTTTCTATATTTTCAGTTCACCCGTATTTTTCACGGATGAGTTTTCTCTTTCGTTCTTACATAGCAAATATATAAAATCATTTCTTTCTGTGTTTATTCATCTTCTTCATCCAGCCGTTGCTGAAGTACCGAACGCAGGTAATCCAGAAACTTTGTCCGGTCTATCTTGCGTTGCTGAATCTCGGTATGGAGCCGGTATATATCCTTTACCAGATCCATATCAAACATTTTACCGAAAATCTCAGTAAGTTCCTTTATCGTTATCTTTCCTCCGTTGATCACCCTGGCATAATACAACGCATAAATTAACTCCGCACTGTCAATCTTCTTGCCTGTCCACTGCGGACTTTCTGTTAACTCTGTGATAGTTTGCTGATCCGTGCTTTCCAGATTTTCCAGCTCTTTGCTGATGTAGGTAATCAGCATTTCACTGGCCCTGATCATTGAAAAAGTGTGGTCCCGGGAGGTAAAAAAGTCCCCATGTACCAGTGAATGACTGTCTTTTATCTCTACAGGAACTTTTTTGTTATTCCGGGTAAAGTACTGTTCATCCAGATACGTGTAATTACAGCGGTAATACTGTACCCTTACTTGGTTCTTTTTCATGTACTTCATAATCTTCTTCAGCTCCAGTTGATAATACTTCTTCAGTCCTGACCGGTCTGTTTCCTGCCGGTTGGTTTCTATCTCAAAGATGGCCTTGTAGTACAGCAATCTGCTGTAAACAAGTGGTTTTACTTCCTTAAAAAAATAAATCTCTGATTCTTTATCCGGGAAGCCTTCCCTGATTACCAATTCCCGCATCCGGTCCAATGCAACTTTACAGTGACCGATTGCATATTCCATCTGAACGGTAATCTTTTCAGATGCATCTTTCATCCCTGACAAGTCATTTTCCAGGTCAAGGATAATCTTATCATATTTTCCCATGGCGAAAAATTGAACATGTTAATAGTTTTTTCATTTTAGTTGTTTCCTGGTTTCTTCCCAAACCACCTCCATTAACTGTTTCAATTTCCCTTTTTCACAACGCCATTATCCTGTTTTTATATGCTACATTATCACATTGCCACTAAAGCCTTCCGTGGGTAATTTCCTTTTTTGATTCTGCCATAAATTAATCTTTTTATGCCCCAAACGGGACGGTTAACACTGAAACGACTTTATATATATTTGTATATGAATTTGTCTCTATATTGATTCTTCATAACCAGATATTTAAATTCATCAAATATTTATGGCTTTTCCAGCGGCTTCCTACTTATCTATTCTTCTAATTGCCTCTATTGCATTGTAATTTGAATTAACATTTTCCCAGTTGTAAATAGTAATCATCCGGCAATTACCTGATAGAGTCTTATTCAAGGCAGAAGTCCATTCTCCTTCAGTTTTATTTCCCTGAAGCAGCCATTCCACAGCACCCCAGTATGGAGCATCACTTTTGGAAAGCGCATCCATTGCTGTTAAATCAGTGGCCGGGTCAGATGCGTGATCATAAAATGACCATCCCGGACAGGAGTATTGATTATTGGCAGCAGTATAAAGGATTTCTCCTTTGACCCAACCACCGCAATGCGTATAAATTTTTTCTCTTGGAATGCCAAGTTCATAAACTGTTTTCGATAAATCTTCCAAATGACGTCTGACGACTTCGGTCTGCATTGTTTCTGTCATAGTCCCGGAACTTGCAATTCCTGCAGTTTTTACAGCGGCATAACCAAGGGACTGAAGTCCTCTTGAAGGAAGAACAGAAATATCAAATCCTGTCGTCGGGTCGTTTGCTTCAGGTTGATTCAGATAGCCATTCCCATTGGGATAAAAATGATTAGTTACCCCAATTGAACTCTCCCATCCAATAACAATACTGCCGAATAGATATTTTTTATCTGCGGGTAATTCATCGTACCACAATTTAATGGCATTGACACTTGCTGTCATTGCACTTTTCCATGCTTCTTTATATCTAGGACTCATCAAATTTGGTGTTGGAACCATTCTAATCTGTCTTCCCCAATTAAGCCATCCAAGCTTAACTGCAGAATCGTTGGTCCAATCTGTCCACTCTACATTATCTTTATTGTCAGGATTGAATCCGGGTTTTGATTGATCCCACCAATTCCAAAGGTCTGATCGATATTCCCACCATACTTCGGCATCGAGTTTAATGGAAACAGGCAGACAATACTTCGAGGCAAGGGCAAGTTGACTGTTGATTTTTTCAACAACATCTGTAGTACTTGCATTAAGCACTGATACAATTACTCCTATCCCAACCGCAACTTTCTTATCGGATTGTTTCCCAAATATTGAAACAATATCCTGAATTTCATTTTCAGCAAAAAGACCATGATTAAAAAATATATATTTTTCAGTAACAACTGGTTTTTTAGCAACTTTGACAATTACCTTATACGTTTTCACATTCCCTCTTTCAGCATAAACCTCATATATTAAAGGATTGGTAAAATCATTTTCAGTAACGCCACTAACCTGTTCTATCCCATTTACTTTAACCTTTACAAGTGAGTTTATGGTCTGAAAACCAGCCTTTAATTTGGTAACATCTGTTCCTTTGGGGAGACTGTCTGTGTTTTGTATAAGGTAAGTATTTTCTTCACTATCCGGGGAAATTGCAAATGTATAGCCACTAAGGGCTGCTTCACCTTCAAAATCAAATTTAATCAATCCGGTAATACCATTAAGCTGACTCTTGAAATTTTTGCCATAGCTTACCCCAAAAAGGGTTACAAAATACAGCAAAATAATAACTGATTTTTTCATTTTTAATTATTTATCGTCAGACATTGAAGGCGGCACTTGTCCGTTAGTCGCCCAATCGGAAGGTTTGTCTCCCATTACAAATTCAAAAGTAGCTCCATTGGCTATGTCTTCATGTCGAAACCAGCAATTGTTAAACGGTTTTCCATTCAACAAACAGGATTGGATATAGATATTTTTTTCGCCGGCGTTTTTCGCTATTATGACCAGATTCTTGCCATTTTCCAGCGTGATTGTTGCCTTTGGGAAAACAGGACTTGATATTAAATAAACATCTTGTCCTGCATTCGGATAAAAACCCAACGAATGAAAAACGTACCATGCCCCCATAGACCCTGAATCATCGTTTCCCGGAACGCCATCTCTTGTCGGGCCGTATTGAGTAGCCAATATCTGACGGACAATCTTTGCTGTTTTATAAGGCTGATTAACGTAGCAATATAACGATGGAGTAAGAAAACTTGGTTCATTGGATATTTGGCACATACCAATCAACCTGGTATAAAAAAGCAAATCTGTTCGCTTACCTGGAAATGTCCGGGTAAAATAGGTGTCTAACCGCTTTGTGAAAGTTTCTTCTCCTCCCATCTTTTCAATCAATCTTTTCATATCATGGGGAACATAAAATGAATATTCCCACGAAAATGTTTCATAAAAAGGGGCTTCAAATGAACCCGACGAAAAAACATTGAACTTTGTAGTATCAACCCAATTCCCATCTGAATTACGTGGCCAGATAAATCCTTTAAATCCCATACTTTCAATATCGGAGTTCCAGAGCTTTTCCCAGCTTGATGCTTTTTCCCTGTACTTCTGGTAAACAGCGGTTTCGCCAAGTTGCTTTGCTACCGTTGCAATCGCATAATCATTAGCCGAATATTCCAGAGTGCGTGTTCCGCATCGCTCAAAGTCAGTGGATACATAACCAATCCGGTTGTAGTCCCAAAGTCCGCCCCGGCCTTGTTTGCGTTCATCATCACCGGGAGGAACTGTCGCATTTTTTATCATCGCCTGCAATGCCGTTTTATAATCAATGCATTTCAACCCCTTTACCATTGCGTCAGCAATAAGCATATCGCTGTTCGATCCGCCCTGCGTACGGCCGTTGTCGTTACTTGTCCGGGCATCCGGCATATACTTATCGTAACGGTAGATATCCACCAGGGATTCGACCATCTTCGCTTCAAGAGAAGGTCGGAGCATGGTAATAAACGGCATGGTTGCCCGGAAGGTATCCCATATAGCATGGTAATCTCCGTAATACGGATCACCCGATTTCCATATAGGATTCTCTCCGGTATAATCTGTCGGTTGTAAGAAAATACGATAAACCGAAGAATAAAATATTTTTTTACTGTCTTCTGTTCCTCCTTCAATTTTTATTTTTCCCAAAATATTTTCCCAGGCATTAACTGCCTTTGCTCTTGTTTCATCCAGGTTCCATGAAGTAATTTCTTTGGCGTTTTCGCAGGCTTTCCCGGTCCCCAAATATGAAATTCCCACTTTTACATTTACTTTCTTGTTAGTACCGGTGTTAAAAGTGAAATAAGCCCCTGTTTTTTCATTGGTGTCGAATTGCGACTTTTCATTCTGAAATAATTTTCCCGATTTCCATGTTCCGGAAGCGATTGCAGGGTGATCGAATTTTGCATAGAAATAGACAGTATAGGCCCTGCCCATATTCCATCCTCCGCGAATGCGGCTGTAACCTTCCACTTCGGTATCCGAGAGTATCCTCACTTCTGAGCCCACAAATTCCTGCCGTTCATACGATGAAAGAAAACTGCCCATATCAAAGAGCACATTCCCTTTCTCCGAACTATTAAACGTATATTCATGGATTGCTGCATGATTGGTTGCCGATAACCGAACGGATATGTCGTAGCTGGTCAGTTCGGTACTAAACAGGCCTGCTTCAGCTTTGTCATCCCTGTGAGCTGAAGAATAGTCCTGCGGATTTATTCCCCCGGTAGTGGCCATAACCAGAATATTGCCGTATTTACAACCGCCACCGGAACCATTTATGTGGGTATGGCTGAACCCGACAATGTTTCCTAGTGCATCCCAGCCTGCATTCTCTGTAAGTTGATTGCAATCAGGTCCTACTTTTACCATCCCCGTTGGCATTGCTGCTCCGGGAAATGTATAACCACCTCCATCAGCACCAATAAACGGGTCAACATACCGACAACAATCGTTTTCCCTTTTTTGAGCGGTGCTACTATTGCCTGCGAACAAGATCAGACCTAAAATCAGGGAGAGGAATATATTTATTTTTTTCATGATTATTAAATATTAAATTCTTGAAAATATCTATGTTTATGTCATTCCCAGATGGATTTGATCTCATAAATTTCAAAATCCTCAATCAAAAGTTTTGACCAATTATTAAATTCAAACCCATTTCCATTTTTCGGCGCTTCCTGTGGCGAAATGATGCTAAACTTACCATGATCGGCAAATAGTTCTATACTTGTTTTATCAATCAGAACTTCATAATAAAAGGTCAAATCTTCAATTTTGTCTCCACCATAAAAGGCATTGTTTAAATAATGGTCTCCGATACTATATGTTAATATAGGATTACCATTATATAAAAATTGGAAGTTTCCGCCATCTTCAAGTTTTATTCTCATTTTTATATGAAAGGTGTTTCCCCTGACAGACTTCAGCTTTTCATTTAATTCTTCTGAACTTAAATTTTCCCACTTCTGAACTTTTCCATGTAACCGTCCGATTTCTCTAATTGGTTCGGAGAACATTCGAATGCCATCCCGGGTTGAACGTAAACTAAGTTCTGTCGGGAATAACATCATTTGATTGAATGGCATCCCTTTTTGTTCGATTTGTCCCCAACCAATCTGGATACGTCGTCCATCCGGCACATTATTGTATGTTTGTGCTGCATACATATTACCCCTAAAGTAGCAGAGTTTATCTGTCTCCGAGGTAAATGTTTTGCCATCAAAAGATCCGATTAAATATGTCCCTGCTGCACCGTACAACACCCATTTCTTGTTTTTGGGGTTGCCATCCACTGCCAATTCAAAAAGTTCCGGACACTCTATAAATCCACCGATATGACTTTGAAAAAACCAATCTTTCAAGTTAAACGAGTTATAAAAGGATATTCCTGTCTTTTCATATAAAGCCATAATCCATCTGTTGGTCTCTTTATGCCAGAAAATTTTGGGATCACGTGAATTTATCGTATTCCATTTCTCTTTACTGTCGATAACCGGATTCCCTGTATATTTTGTGAAAGTTCGCCCGCAGTCGTTACTGTATGCTATACACTGAACTTGTTTATCCGGACTTGTGCAAGTATATGCTGCTACAATTAGGGCTTCTTTCCCCGATTGAAATCCTGATGTATTGCTAATGTCAACAACTGCTGATCCGGAAGCCATTACGCCAAGTTTATCAGGATATAGAACAATCGGCAATTCTGTCCAATGTAGCAGATCTTTGCTCACAGCATGACCCCAGTGCATATTTTCCCATTTCCGTTCATACGGATTGTGTTGATAAAACAAATGATATTCACCTTTGTAATAAACCAATCCGTTCGGGTCATTGGTCCATCCCCGTTTGGTCGTAAAATGAAACTGTGGCCTGTTTCTCTCCTTATACAGGCTATCTGCTCCTTCTATTTCATCTGATTGGTATATGTCGTTAATCCCTTCTACTTCTTGGGGATATAAAATCTCGATCGTCTTCCCCAGAAAATCTGACACATCATTGAAAACCCAGTAATCTGGTCTGCCTTCACTTAGACGGATAACAAAGTCCCGATCTTCATGCCCTGGGATCTTTAGTACCATCTTCTGCTGTTTTTGTGATGATTCAATTGGCAGATTCAAATACTTTTTGCGAATTATCATTTCTCGTTTGATTTGCTGGGCAAATAAGGCCGGAAAAATCATTCCGAACATAATGGTAATTAAAAACTTCATTCCGGATGTCTTTTTAATTTGTTCATTTTCCCTTCTGAAACTATTTCGGACAACAACTATTGCCATTATATATTATTGTCGTTATTAAGATTAGTTTGTCCTAATTTCTACTTTACAATTCTTTTATTCTGATGTTTCTGAATCTCACCTCCGAAGTGTGGCGTAAAAAACCGATATAACCTTTAGCTCGTTTTAACCCGGGGTGGTCATTTTTATCTATTGTGCCGTTTTTACTGGCTTCTTTTATATCGCCGTCAAGAATAGTCTCGCCATTCAGGATAACTCTTATTTTCGTCCCTTTTACAAATACCTCTTCTGTGTTCCATTCACCTAACGGCTTCAAAAATCCACGCTTGGCTGGAATAACCCCGTAAACCGAACCATGATACTGGTATTCATGGAGGTTGGCATAAATAGGCGCTGTATTGTCGAGAATTTGTATTTCCATACCGACATAAGCGGCATCGCCTTCAAGCGGTGTCCTGATCCCCAATCCGTTGTTGGCTCCGGGTGTAAGTAAAAAGTCAAAACGGATAATAAAATCGCTGTATTCTTTTACCGTGTAAAGATTTCCGTGTCCCCCCTCTACCGGGTGTACCACTATTGCTCCATTCTTTACAAAATATTCTGTCGTATTCCCCTGCCATCCGCTCAGATCTATACCATTGAACAAAGACACAAATCCTTCGGCTTTTTCCTTTTCTGTTTCTGATTGTGGAATAAAGTTATTACTCCCCACCACAATCCAGGAATTTATGACAAATCCCATAAATACTACTAAAGTTTTCTTTAATAAATTTCTTCTGCTGTTCATTTCTGTTGTTATTTAATAAGATGTATTATAAATTAATTCTTGCACTGCAAAATCTGTTGCCCGAAAAGAAGGCCTGATCCCTGTTTCGGATCACTTCTCCTTTAGTACAAATGATAATTTTCCCCCCTTAACAATATCATAATGGTTGAGAGTATATTTTTTATAAGGTTTCCCATTTAATTTCATTGATTTTATATAACAATTATTTTTGCCGGCATTACGGGCTTCAATTACAAACTCTCTCCCCGGATAAAAAGAAGGATCAATAGAAATGGTAATTTTATCGAACAAGGGACTGGCAATCTGAAAATCCATGTCTCCGGGGCAAGTAGGATAAAACCCCATCATGGCAAAAAGCAGGCAAGCTGATGTTGTTCCGCAGTCATCATTTCCAGGTAGACCATCGGGAGAATTGCTGAAATTTTTATAAATCATTTCCCTTACATATTTTTGGGTACGCCATTCTTCTCCTTTTACATAATTGAACAGGTAAGGATATGCCATATCTGGTTCGTTCCCCAGATTGAAATAACAACTGTCAAAACATATAGCCAGTTTTTCGGTGAACTTCTTCGGTCCCCCCATCAATTTTATCAGACCGGGAATATCATGGGGTACAAAAAAAGTATAATGCCAGGAATTTCCTTCAACAAATCCTGGCTTTGAATTCAACGATCCTCCATTATCAGAAGGACAAAATGGTTTAAACCAGGAGCCATCGGCTAATTTGGGCCTTAGAAAATTGGTGCCCGCATCAAAATAATTTTTATATAACATTGATCGGGCATAAAACCGTTTATAATCGCCTTCCCTTCCAAGACTTTGGGCCATTTGTGCAAGGTCCCAATCGGCAATACAATACTCCTGTGCCGTGGATACAGATCCCGAAACTTGTCTCTTGTTTGCTTTATCTTCAGGAATATATCCATATTTTAGGAAGTTATCCAGACTTGGGCGTATCGGATTGCCGGCTTCCGGAGAACTCGCATCATGTACCATTGCTTTATAGGCAAGTTCAACATCAAAGTCCCGAATTCCCCGCAGATAGGTATCTGCAATAACCGGAATTGCCGGATCTCCAACCATTATATACGTTTCCATTCCTCCAAGTACCCATTTGGGAAGCCAGCCACTTTCCTCGTACATAGCAAGCATTGACCTGACCATATCAAGCTCTTTGTCTGGATAAACAAGCGAAAGAAAAGGGTGAAGATTCCGGTAGGTATCCCATAGCGAAAATATGGTGTAATAATCAAAACATTCTGCCTTTAGGATTCTGTTGCTATCTCTTGTATTTATTCCGGAACTCTGTAATACCGAATATTCACCATTTACATCACTGTATATATTGGGATGCAGCAGCATATGGTATAAAGCCGTATAGAACATAGTCTTTTCATCCGTTGTCCCTCCTTCGACCCGTATTTTTGAAAGTTCATTATTCCATGCTTTCAATGAAGCGTCCCGGGTCCCGTCAAAGTCAAATGCAGGCTGCTCGGTTTCCAGGTTAAGCCTGGCATTTTCTGTACTTACATACGAAATACCAACTTTCACAAGGATAACTTCATTGTCCTCTGTATTAAAAGTAAAATATGCTCCAATATCATTCCCCGCCATTTCCCGCTGAAATTCCGGGAAAATATCTCCTTCATTCCATATACCACATGAAACCGGTTTCTTGCTTAATCTTGCAACAAAATATACGGTTTGGGCTGTTGATGAAGTTCCGCACATTCCTCCAAAAGACTTAAATCCTTCTACTTCGGTGTCTGAAACTCTTCGAACAACTCCACCTTTTCGGTTTGTAAGTGAAAGTCCCAGATTGATGAGAATATTCGATCTCCCCTGGGGAAATGTGTAGCGACTGATTCCGGTTCTTAATGTTGTGGTAAGTTCGACCTTAATATTATACCGGTTCAATTTTACTGCATAATAGCCGGGGGAAGCACTTTCGGAAGAATAGTCAGACCAATATTTCTCTGGACTTAACTCCAGATTTCCTGTCGTTGGCATTAAAGTAAAGGTCCCCTCATCTGGGCATCCTGTCCCACTAAGATTTAAATGAGAAAAACCTGATATCTTCTTTCTTCCGTAAATATAGGGACTAGGCATTCTCCAGTTCCTGTTTCTCAGAGTATCATAAATATTCAACGGAGACAGGGATATTCCCCATGGTCTTACTGCTCCCGGATTAGTAAAGCCACAATCCGTATTTCTGGCAGTTCCGATGAACGGATTTACATAGCCTGTTAAATCCTGACAATAAGTTGTGAGAGATATGGCAATAAAAATTATTGAAAATAATAGCTTCATTTTATATGGTTTGATATGTATTTAAAAATCAAGATGTGTCCTTTATTTTGGGGAAGTCCTATCTTAGTAAAAATGAACTATGCTTTACTATATTCTATAAATCAATAAGGTATGTATTATTGAATCGGACCACTTTATTTTGGCTTTTCTATTCTATTTTGATGACAATATTTCGTATTCTCCGCATGGTACTTTTAACACTAATTTATCGTTTACAAATTCTGTTGCCTTTACACGGGAACAACTATCTGCGGGCATTCCGTTTATTCTAACTTTCTTTGGATTACTTTCAGGGACTACTATTTCTGCACTAGTATTTTCAGGAACACGAACATAGAGTCTGAAATCTCCGTTGTTCTCATATTTCCAATCAACATAAACAGATCCAAAAGGAGAGGGAATAATTCCTTTTGCCCATTTCAGATCACAGGGATTGGGATGAACTGAAAATGTTTTCCAGCCTCCTGTCTTTGGTTCCACCCCCAAAACTTTTTGCGGAAGAAGTGCGGTTGGACCTGAACACCAGCCATGGGAGGTTGAGCCGGACATGTCGTGCCATGCTTCGTGCCATGCTCCGTTAAAAGAAGGAGATCTCATCTGCTCTCCCCAATATTTGCGGATAAAATCAATGGACCACTGAGGCTTCTTATCAAAAACTGATTTTAGAACATAATACGAAAAAGATTCTTCACTGCTCCGGTTTCCAGAAACAATGGCATCAACTATATGCTCTTTCTCTTTTTCATCAACCAATCCGTAATACAATGCATATACCTGTGCCTGCTGACTGCAACTTTTGCTGCCATAACTATCAACAAAAAGATGCCTCTCCGGTGACCACAACCATTTTTGGATATTTTGTTTTATTTGTATCGCCTGTTTTGTCCATTGAGCACCCTGTACCGGATCGGATGCAATGTTTTGAGCGATAAATGCAGCCTGTTTAAGGGCACCGTAATATAAACAATTCAATCCCGTAATCTCGTCCAGCAGATCCATCGGTGGATCGGAATCAGGGTGATCCAGAACGATCCATCCCGGAACTTTAGATAAAAGTCCATGTTCTTTTCCTATATATTTACAAAAAGAGTTCATTAACCTTTTCATATTCGGATATACCTGAACAAGCAGATCTGCTTTCCCAAAATAGTTGTAATATTCACCCTGCATGATAATCCACTCCAGCTCGTAATCGGGAAGATAAGCCGAAAGACCTATGTCCAGCATCCAATCGGTTGGATAACGTGTACGTATCGATCCGTCATTTTTCCATCGCTGTGACCACGCTCCTGATAGAATGTTATAACGAATCAGTAATTCGGAACTCATACCAAACGTGTAAAATGCATAATTCTGGTCATATCGGGTATCACCTCCAATATATTGAGTTTGCTCCCGGAAAGGTGTATCTATGTATGTGTCCTGGGCACATAGTAATAACGTTTGGTTTCCTACTTCCCATATCCGGTTAAGCTGAGGATCCGAACATGAGAAACTGCCTTCCCGTACAAGATTATAATGCCGGTTGATTGCAGAAATCTCTTTTATTATTATACTGCTCTTCTGTGAAATACTCAGATAACGAAAGCCCCGCCAAGTTAAAGGGCTCCATGTTTGTTCTCCCTTTTTACTTATATAGAAATCTTTGAAACTAACCGGGAAAAGAACTGCAGAACTGTCGGGCGTCAGCCTCTCTGAGGTTAATATTTCGAGAGTATTTCCTCCTTCCCGGGAAATTAATTTAAGAATTGGCGTACCGGCAATTTCTTTCCCAAAATCATATATAATCTTATCTCCTACAAACCAATGTCTAACCGGATGGACCTGTTCCCTATAAAGAGGAGGACGGGTTACTTCGACAATATTATTCCATGGCTTAACTGGTGGAACGCCCAACATCCGGGCCGGCTTCCACTCGGTGTCGTCAAAATCGCTTTCTTTCCACTTGTCTGGCATACGTCGGGCATCAAACTTTTCGACGAAGCCTATCAGATGAGCTGTTGCATGTCGCATTTCTGTCTGATTGTCCCATGCTTCAGCTTTGGATACCAGCCACGAACTATCCGTATTTATTCTGTGTATTTTATTATTCTCTGATGTCAGAGCAGCCTGAAAGAAAAATCCGCCTCTTCCGTTAATACGGTGGTGCATCCCAACTCCAAAATTATAAACCAATGCTGAAATTGTATTTTTACCCTTTCTGAAATAACTTGTCAAATCAAATTTTTCATAAACCTGAAATTCCGGGTCACAATTCATAGGGCAGCGATCTACCAGCTTCCCATTAATATACACATCTGCATAAGCATAAGCCGATATATAAGCCTTTGCATCTATCGGAACCTGTGTTAAATCGACTGTTTTTCGGATTAATAAATAGTAATTTTGTGGATTGTCTGAGCCTGAATCCCAAATCCAGTTGGCAACAGGCTTCTGGTTGTCTAACAATAAAGATGGAATGGAGATGGAATGCTCTGTTCTGCCCCTCTTAACGGGCTGAGCATTGATGTTCAACCCAACGATTAATATAATGACAATTAGTGTGGCTTTCTTTATTTTCATAATATAAATCTTATATCTACACCTAAACTTTATTTTTATGTTTATAATTAAAATTCAGAAACATAAATTAAGGTTTGATTTATTCCGAACTTGATTGGCAGCATAACCTTTCCGTTTTCGGATATTGAATTAGTTTATAATATTTCACTGGTTTGTGGATCTATAACCATCCAAGTCTCTTTTTTTTAAACGGTAAGATTTCCAGTAAGCTTCGTCACCGGAGTTTACCAACAAATAAATATCATATCCTCCACGGAAAAAATTACCATACACAATATCGTTTCTCGTAGTTGCACTTTTTCTGCTGGGACAAGCAACGATATTTATTCATTCACCGTATGATTCAAAATTTTTGATCAATAGATATTTCCTGTGGATCAGTAGTTCATGTATAATATTTCCCGAAAATCAATATTCGGTTACATTTTAAGGAGTATTAAGAGGGAAACAGAGGATTCTGTTTCCCTCTTAACTACTTCAATGGACTAAAATTCAACTCATAGGTCGTAGCTTAAAATCAAGGAACGACTATTTCTTGCACCGTTGAAAAATTATATCTTCCTACTGAATTCTCAGCAAGAACTGCCATTCTTGCATAATAAGTTGCACCACTTACCAGGCAATCAGTAATTTCATCAGTGTACTCAGTGTTGACTATATCCTCATCTGATATTGCAGACAAATCCCGTTCAATCCTATAATCACTATAATTCATTCCTAGGTTTGGATTCCATTTGCTCACCAAAAACCACGCAGAAGTAATTTTTCCCGCCCCAGAAGCTTTATCTATTTTGTAAGTAGCTTTGATATTGCTGCCGTCCTGTTCAAATGTGGCATCAATTGTAAGATAAGGGGTTACCACAAAATTCAGGGTTGTCTCCCCCTTTATCTCAACTTCGACTGTATCTAAGGGGAAAAATGCACCATTAGTTGGTATAATTTTATACTTTGCCCTGAATATCTTAGTATTACGAAATGTTCCGTCAGCCTTTCCCCAAAAATCGCGAGGTTCAGTCGATCCATCCTCTATCATTCTTATTTTAAATCCATTAGGTTGTTCGGTAATAAAGGAATTTCCTTCGCTATCCGTTAAGGCTCCCTGAAGCGTCTCGGCTGGTTCATCATAATTATCAATCTCGCATGAACTCATAAATATTAGGAAGATTAAAACTGCTAGATATATTATTCTTTTCATTTTTATATGTATTATGGTTAATATCCTGGATTATTAGGCATTAGATTTGGATTCCGTTCAATTGCATCACTGGGAATTGGTGCATAATAACCTATTGTACTAAAAAGATATTTTTGTTCTGATCTTTCATGTTTAATAAAGATATACTTACCTTCATCAGCAATATAATAAGGATAAAGGGAGTGAAAAGTTTTGTTTCGGATCACATCTTCCAGCATTCTCCAACGTTTTAGATTCCACAGATTCAGATTTTCAACTACAAATTCACACCGAACTTCCTGAATTACTTTTGCTTCGTTTACCGTGGTTAATTGAGTTGTTCCTGCTCTTTCCCGGATATCGTTGATTGGCTCTAAAACATCATTCATTGTAATTACTTTTCCATCTACTGTTTCTCCAATTAAATTGACAGCTGCCTCTGCTTTATTAAGCAATACTTCTGCATAACGCATTATAATCCAATCGGTATAACTGGTCCAGTAAGCTCCGGTACCATCGGGATTTTGATATTTCCATATAATAAAACCGTTATCGGTAGTATATGGGCTTCCAATTCCACATTTACCTGAAATTGTCATGCCATTCCATTCATCAGTATTATTAGTAGCTGTATGGAGTTTCCCGTTCGGATATGACTCATAAATTCCCTTTCTGATTTCATAAATGTCATTTGGATCATCGCTACCAGGGAATTGTACCCCTGGCAAAAGTGCAGTCGCACGTAAACGAGGTTGAGCCTTTGCAAAAAGATCTGCGGGATCAGTATAACGGATTGGATTATCGGAATCCCCGGTTTCTAAAGTTCCCGGATTTCCATCCACATCATCAAACATTTCAACCGTTTCCAGAGTAGCTGATAACTCACCACAAGGATCATTCTGTACAGTATAGCCTTGAGGCCGCTGATTTGCATCCCAACAGTGAGCATTGTCTACTGAAGGATCATATCTTAATACAAACATTTTTTCCGTATTATTCGCTGTTTCATCAATAAATAACTGCTCAAAATTTTTCACTTTGCCCATGTATGTCCCGTCATCATATCTCCTGTACAAACTGTATTTTCCTCCATCAATTACAAATTGTGTAGCAGCATAAGCCTTTTTATAATATTCCTTAGCATCATCAGCAGAAATCCCTACTAACCCATCTAATTGCAACTGTCCATTTTTAGCTTCACATGCCGCAAAAAGCATTGCCCGGGCTTTCAGGTTAGCGGCAACATATTTATTCGCACGTCCGGACTGCAGCTCGTCAGGCCCCATCAACATCATTGCAGAATCCAAATCAGATGCAATAAAATCAATCACTTCTTTTTCTGTGTTACGGGGAATATTAAGTTCTTCCGTCGTTTTTCCGATATATGATTCAGGAGTCTTGACAATAGGAACACCACCAAACGATTTTACCATGGTATAATACATAAAAGCTCTACAGAAATAAGCTTCTCCAAGCCAATGGTCATAGGTCTCCCTCTGGGAATCGAAATCGTCATAATGCTGTTTTAATCCTTGAATAGCTAAATTACAATAACGTATTGGCGTGTAATCCCACCATGAATAATAACTTCCTAAAAGTTCCAGAGTGGTGGTTCCGCGAACCGGATCAAGCTGACACTCTCCTATGTATTTAGTACTCGTTTCACAGTTTAGCCACTGTGCACCAGCCTTGTAAACATTACCGGTTGAAGTACTAAATTGTTCAATCGGTAATTGCATATATAGCGACTGAATTGCTGCAGTTACTCCTACTTCATTGGAATAAACCTGGTCGTCAGTAAGTACATTAACTGGATCTATATCCAAGTTATTTTCGCAAGAAATTAAAAAATTGCTTAGCAAAAAAAATGTAAATAATTTAAATACAATATTTTTCATAGTTTTCTGTCTGTTAGAATTTAATATTGACACCTAGATTAATTGTCTGAATTAAAGGATAATCAAACCCATTATTTTCAGAAGGATGCTCTGGATCAAGATATTTTAAGTTTGTAAGGGTAAACAAATTATAAGCTGTGCCAAAGACACGCATTCCCCTAATACCAACTTTTTCAGCTAATGTCTTTGGAATTGTATATCCCAATTCCAAAGATTTACATCTTAAATATGCAGCACTATGTACTGTTGCAGTCGAAGTTGTTCCGTAATTAAGTCCCATTGCTGTGCTTGACTCGCTTGTTGTCGGATATGTTCCGGCAATCCATATTGTATTGGGATCTTCAGGATCGGCCGTTGGGTCTTCCATATGCCATCGGTCATAAAAAAAATAAGGACCATTACCATCATATGAAAAGGCATAAAGTAAAATTCCAGAATACTGTACATTATTTAATGCAGCACCCTGAAAAACTGCAGTTAAATCAAATCCTCTATACTGAGCACTAATTGTTGTACCAAAATATAATATTGGGGTATCTTGATTCCCTTTGGCGATTGGATGTTTATCATTGTCATCAATAACGCCATCTTCATTCCAGTCTTCATACTCATAATCACCCGGTTTCATATTCGAATTTCCCTCTCCATCAACGATTGGAGAAGAATATATGTCTTCATAGCTTTGATACTGCCCCGTCGATTCATATCCCCACCATATATCTTTGTACCTGTTTGTTAGATTATTACGCCAATTAGCATATTGGTCAACGCTTTCCAGACGTTCAACATGAACATATTTCGATCTTGACAGACTTATGTTAGCAGCAATACTATACTGAATATTTCCTATCGAAGTATTCAATGTATTATGATGTTTCAAAGAAAGATCGAATCCAAGAGTGGCATCTGAATTCAAATTTTCCTCAGCGAGATCCTCACCAAGCCAATCTGGAATTGTACTGACACGAGTACTAACTAAACCATCGCGATTACGTTTAAACACATCGAATTCAAAACCGAACAGACCATTCCAGAAATCTGCATCCAGACCAATATCAAAAATTTTTGAAGTCATCCAAGTAAGATCTTCATTTGGTGTGTCTAGTAATTTAATTCCTGCAGCAATTTCATCTCCATACATACGGACAGGCCATTCAAAATTTGTCACCGGATAAGTATAACCTTCAACATACTGAAATGAAGCAGTACTATCATCTCCGGTAACTCCATATGATGTTCTTAGTTTTAAATTTTGAATAAATTTTAATGAAGGGTTATTCTGAAAAAAAGGTTCTTCTGAAATCCTCCATCCAGCTGATACCGAAGGGAAAAAGCCCCATTGATGTCCTGAAGCAAATTTTGATGAGCCATCGTACCGGAAAGAAAATTCACCATAATATTTAGAGCCATAATCATAGTTTACTCTCCCCACCAACGCATTATTCGCATGTGTCCACAATTCAGAATCATCCATATATCCCTCTTGATTTTCGGCTACACCTCCCAATAATTCTTCAATTGAAGTCATCTCAATATAACGAGAGGCATAAAAATTATCCATATTAGATTTCCCTTGTTCATATAACAACAAACCTGAAAAATGGTGTTTATCAAAAACATGATCATAGGTTAATCCCCCCTGCATCAAGGTGTTTTTTCTAAATTTTACGCTCCTGGTTAACTTAGAGGTTCCCTCCATTACTGTATTCCCATGCAGACAAGCAACATACTCATCAGTTGATGAATCATAATTGTATAAATAATAAGGTCTTTGTAATGATTTATCTTCCCAAAGAGTGTAATCATAAGAATATAAAGCTTTTGCCTGTAGTCCTTCTATCCAGGGAATACTCCAGATTAAATTTGCAGTTGACTGAAAAATCTTTGTATTACTCTTATCATAACCAATAATATCAGAATTAGTTGTTGCCAATGGGTTTAACCCTTGGAACACTTCCTGCATATAATTTTCATTATCATTTGCATAGACCGAGAGTGTTGGCTCTAAAACCCAGGTTGATCTGAAATACGCTTGGCTGTTGTCATCTCCATAAGGAGAATTTTTCGTATCGCATTCTCCACTTAACAACAATTCGAACTTCAAATTTTTGTTGATTTTGGCACTGACATTTGACCGGAGATTATATCGTGTGTAGTTCAAATCGCCAGTCTTATAGATACCATCCTGATAAAGATTACCAAAATTCACGAAGTAATCAATTTTTTCAGTACTTCCTGAAGCAGAAATATTATGTTGGTACTGAGGAGCATGGTTATTTGCAGCAATGGTACTCCAATCTGTACCTTTCTTTTCCCCGCTTTTATATGCATCAATTTCTTCTTGGCTATATATAAGCGTACCTGGTTCTACAGATCCTCTCATAATATTATTTTCATTAATCATTTCCATGTATTGTACGGTATTCAATCCGATGACATTTCTAATCGGAGTTTGCACACCGTAATAACCTGAATATTCCAACTGCATTTTCCCTCGAGTTCCTTTTTTGGTAGTTATAAGAATAACCCCATTTGCTGCCCTCACCCCATAAATAGAAGCAGAAGCATCTTTTAGCACAGAAATACTTTCAATTTCATTTGGATCTAGACGAGACATGTTGTCGCGAGGAACGCCATCAATAATTACAAGAGGGTCACCGAATCCGCGAATTTGGATGCTAGATGCAAGATCTCCCGGTTTCCCTGTTTTCTGAACAACACGTACTCCAGCCATTTTTCCAGCAAGCATATTTGTCACATTTTCATTTTTCGTTGTTATAATTTCGTCAGCCTTAACAGAACTAATAGCACCAGTCAAACTTGCTTTTTTTTGTGTTCCATATCCCACGGCTACCACTTCCTCAAGACCAATCGTTTTTTCCTGTAGAACCACGCTGATATTATTTTTCCCTGCCACTACTATTTCCTGCGTCTTCATCCCTACAAACGAAAACACCAGCGTGGCATCACCGGGCACTTTATTTAATGTATAGTTACCATCGGCATCAGTAATAATTCCCTGAGTGGTGCCTTTTACCAGCACGGTAACGCCGGGAAGCGGGGATCCGGAGGAGTCGGTAACGCGTCCTGAGATGGTTTTTTGCTGACTCATGGTTGCATTGTTTTTGGATGGAGACAATACAATTTGTCGGTTAATAATTGTATAGTTAATATCTCCTTGTTTTCCCAAGAGCTGTTTTAACAGCTCTTTGATGTCTGCATTCCTGACATCAACAGAATAGGTTTTGTCAACATTAACATCTTTTTTATCATAAGCGAACCGATAGTATGTATCACTCTCAATTCGCATTATTATTTCTTCCAATTTCATATCCTTAACAGAGAGTGAAATTTTAGTGTTTTGTGTGTAAGCATTCAATGCAAGCGTTTGCATAATACTACACAATGATATGACAAGAATTAGTCGCATAACGAGAAACATTTTTTTTAAAGCAGGGTTATACCATACCCCGTAATTGTGTTTTTTTTTCATACATTTGAAAATTAGTAAGGTTAAAATTTTGTAGACTTTACTGTTTTAGCGGGAATGCATTCCAGGTGCTTTCCCGCTTTTTTAATGTTTTAATTTGTACATAGGCTATTTGTTTTTTATGATTATTTTCTTTCTTGAATAACTATTATCTGATAAAACCTTTCTTTCTTCAATCTGATAGGTTATCGGTGAAATGATTGAAAGTAGCTTCAAAGCGTCTTCAAGTGAATCATCTTTCAGGGTCATCCTTATTTCCTGATGAAGAAGGCCTTTGGTTTGCAGATCAAATTCAACATTATAAAACCTGCTTAATTTAACACATGCTTCACTCAACGAGACATCTTTTAGGATCAGTTTACCGTCTTTCCATGCCAGAAAATCGGTAACATCAACTTTCGCTTTTTCAATTGAATGATTAATTGAATGATAGACAACACGTTCATTGGGTACCATATTCTGAACTTTCCGGTTTGGCAGGTTTAGTTTCACACTACCTTGTTCAAGTACGACTTCACAAAAATTATCTTCAGAATAGGAGGAAACATTAAATTTTGTTCCAAGTACCTCAATATTGAGTTTAGCAGGTGTTTTTACAATAAAAGCCCGTTCGTTTTGGTGTTTCACATCAAAAAAAGCCAAACCATCAAGGTCAACGATCCGCTGATCATCACGATCCACATGATATTTCAGATCGGAACCATATCCCAGCCATCCGGTTGTTCCGTCGGGAAGTTTAAACTGGCTTCGAAAACCACCATGTGATATGAATTCTGTTTGCTGGTCATTTTTGTAAACAACACCTTTATTGTATAAATAAATACTTGTCGCACTTAGTACTCCAATAATCAGGATAGCTGCAATCCGGGATAATTTTGTAAACAGGCTTGAACCTTTGGACACAACATTTTTCTTGTTCTGGTGAATGGTATGATAGAGCTTATAATAAACATGATCAAGGTTTGGGGGAGCGCCCGGCCCGGGATCAAACTGTTCCCATTGTTCTTTGACAACAAGCATCGTTTCCTGATTTAGCTTTTCATCAGTAAAATACTGCTCAAGCATTTTATGGTCAAGAAGGCTAAACTTCTGACTAAAAACGTTGTCAATATGTTTTCTGATGATTGCCATTTTACGGTCTGTTTTTATAGTAATATTATCTGCCTTAAAAAACCGACCCCTCAAAATGAAAATTTTTTTCAAAAAATTTTATTCCGGTTCTTGTCCGGCAAAGAGATAAATCAACAGAATTCCGGCTAAGTGATTATTTTCCTTTATCTTATCAATGATAAATTTTCGTGCTATGGACAATTGTTTCCTGACAAAATTTTCGCTTAAAGAAAGTTTTTCAGCAATTTTTTCATTCTTTAACTCATCTTTATAACTCAATATAAAGATTTCTTTTCTACGTGGGGGAAGCAAGTCTATAATTTCATTGATCCTTTCCATGAAAGAATAATAATCCAGTTGATCTTCATCTTCTGAGGTGTTTGCAAGATATTCCTCTGTAAAAATCCGGATGTATTTTTCTTCCCTGCTCTTTTTTATAAACCTTTGACGAATGTTATTATAAGCAATCGTGAACAAATAGGCTTGAAAAGACAAATTGGTTTTCAAGGATTGCCTATTCTCCCATATTTTCAGGAAAACCTCGTTTAGCAAGTCTTCAGCATCTTCCTTGTCCTTTAGAAATTTTAATGAAAAGAGATACAATCGGGCACTGTATTTTACAAAAAGAGATCTAAATGCCTGCTCATCGCCTTTTTGAAGTAAAGCAACCAAATTGTTATTACTATAGTCAGTCTTTGATTCCATTTTATTATAAGTCGGATAGTGCTAAATCAATTCAAAATAAATGAAAGAATAAGAAATAACAAATTTTCAAAAGTAATGGTTATCCTTCATTTTCATGGATTTTTACAAACAGAACCTAATTTCACAAATAATAAAGTTCATTGTAACAGTTTATTTTTTAACTTCTTCATATCCCTTGAAATCTTCGAATCCACAATCCTCGCATAAACTTGCGTAGTCTTTATCGAAGTATGTCCCAGCATTTTTGAAACTGTTTCAATAGGCACGCCATTAGACAGGGTAACCGATGTTGCAAAACTATGTCTTGCACAATGAATAAGACCCTGAAAAACGAGCAAAAACAAAACGACACAGATAAAAGGTAATCTGTTTAGAATGAGCCTGTTTGTTTGATTTATTTGGTTTTGTCATCCCGTAAAGAAGGCGGGAAAAGACAAAATTCCACAGTATTTCAGTTACCAAATCGTTAGCCGGGCTGTTACCGGAATGCGAATAGGTAACGAGGTACAAATAAACGAAATCCAAACCATTCCTTTTTCGTTGATTCACAGTATTTTACATGACAAAGAACGCTTATAGAACGGGTAATTTTACCAATTAAAATATAAGCGTATGAAAGTAGAAAAATTCAAGGTCTTGCTCTACCTGAAAAAGAGCGATTTAGATAAATCGGGCAAGGCTCCGATTATGGGACGCATTACCGTAAATCAATCCATGTCACAGTTCAGTTGCAAGTTGTCTTGTACCCCCATGTTGTGGAATCCCCGCGAGAGCCGGTTGAACGGCAAAAGCGGGGAAGCGGTCGAAACCAATGCGAAGTTAGACAAACTGTTGCTTGCCGTCAATGAGGCTTACGATACACTTGTCGGGCGAAAACAACCGTTCGATGCCGAAGCGGTAAAAAATATGTTCCAGGGCGGAATGGCAACACAAACAACCCTGCTTAAACTCTTTGACCGGCATGTCGAAAGTATGAGGCAGCGCATCGGCGTTGACCGTTCCCCAAGAAGCCTTCCCAACCATATCTATACCCGTCGAGCCGTTGCCGAATTTATCAAAAAGAAGTTTAACGCCTCCGACCTTGCTTTCGGGCAGTTGAGTGAGCAGTTTATCCGCGATTTTCAGGATTTTATTCTGCAAGACAAAGGACTTGCAGTCGATACCCTACGACATTATCTGGCAATCCTGAAAAAAGTTTGTAAGATGGCCTACAAGGATGGTCATTCGGACAAACATTATTTTGCCTATTACAAGCTGCCGAAACAGAAAGAAAGCACTCCTAAAGCCCTTAGCCGGGAAGATTTCGAGAAGATTCGGGATTTGAGTATTCCCGAACGCCGTCGCTCGCATGTCATTACGCGCGATATGTTCCTGTTTTCCTGCTATACCGGTACTGCTTATATCGACACAATATCCATCGCCAAAGACAATCTGGTAAAGGATGACAACGGCGCATTATGGCTCAAATACAAGCGCGGTAAAAACGGGCAGCTTGCCCGTATCAAGCTGCTGCCCGAAGCCATTGCCCTGATTGAAAAATACCGGGATGATACCCGGGATACATTATTCCCGATGATACACAACGGCACGATTAAGCGGAATATGCAGGGCATACGGATTCTTGCGGGTATCAAGGGCAACCTGAGCTATCATATGAGCCGGCACTCGTTTGCCAGCCTGATTACACTCGAACAGGGTGTTCCCATTGAAACCGTCTCCAAGATGCTCGGTCATTCGGACATAAAAACCACGCAGATTTACGCCCGTGTTACCCCGAAGAAACTCTTTGAAGATATGGACAAATACATATTGACAACCAGCGACTTACGGTTAGTCCTGTAAGAACATCAAATAAAAAACATCAAAAATATCATTATCATGCGCAGTACATTTTCATTATTATTCTACATCAACCGTGGCAAGGTAAAGGCAGACGGCACGACAGCCGTCATGTGCCGTATCAGCATCGACGGCAAAAATCCGGCAATCAGTACGGGTATCTATTGCCGTCCCGAAGACTGGAACAGTAAAAAGGGAGAGATCAGAACGGTCAGGGAAAACAACCTTCTGAAAGAGTTCCGAAAACGGATTGAGCAGACTTATGAGCATATCCTCAAAGAACAAGGTGTTATCAGCGCCGAATTGCTCAAAAATACCATCACCGGGGTAAATGCAGTGGCGACCGACATGTTACAAGGCGGCGAAGCGGAACGGGAACGGTTAAGGCTCCGTTCGCTGGAAATAAACTCGACATCCACCTACCGGCAGTCTAAAACCACGCAAAACAACCTGCGTGATTTTGTTCTTTCACGGGGAATGGAAGATATTGCGTTTTCAGCTATTACGGAGGAGTTCGGGGAATCGTTCAAAATTTTTCTGAAAAAGGATTTGGGTTACGCCACCACCCATGTGAACCACTGCCTCTGTTGGCTGAACCGGCTTATCTATATTGCCGTCGATCAGGAAGTATTGAGAAGCAACCCGCTCGAAGAAGTGGAATATGAGAAAAAGAATCCGCCCAAGTTGCGTCATATTACCCGTAACGAGTTACAAAAAATCATGGAAACCCCCATGCCTTACGAGCGGCAGGAGCTGGCCCGCAGAGCGTTTATATTTTCAGCGTTTACTGGACTTTCCTTTGTAGATGTGTATAAACTCTATCCGCGCCATATCGGGCGGACAACCGACGAAAGGCAGTATATCCGAACCAAAAGGGCTAAAACGGAAGTAGAGGCATTTATCCCGCTACATCCGGTAGCGGAGCAGATACTATCACTATACAATACTACTAACGATACCGCTCCCGTATTCCCGTTGCCCAGCCGCGATCAGATTTGGTTTGAAATTCATGAAATAGGTTTTGCTTTGGGAATCAAAGAGAACCTGAGCTATCATATGAGCCGGCATTCGTTCGGAACCCTTTTGCTTTCAGCAGGTATTCCCATTGAGAGCATCAGCAAAATGATGGGGCATACCAATATCAGTAGCACACAGATTTATTCAAAAGTAACCGACGATAAAATTTCCGAAGACATGGATAAACTGATGGTACGCAGAAAGGAGGTACAGCAATGAAAAGAACAATAATAGCCATAGAGAACGGTATTGTAACCGTACCGCAATCCGGTGATATACGGATGACAGCATTTGAAATCGCCGCATTGTTTGAAGTATATGTCCAAACAGTCAATGCCGGCATCAAAACTATTTTGAAATCGGGCGTTGTCAAAGTGGGTATTCCCTGTCCTGTAACCGTTACCGGGAATACTCTCATGCCCGATGTTTACGGTTTGGATATGATAACCGCCCTTGCTTTCAGGGTTCACTCCCCGAAAGCGGAAATATTCAGGGATTGGGTAATCCGGAAAATAACGGCCAACCCGTTACCGGCAAAGCTCATCATTCAATTATCGAATAGGACTTTATACAACTAAAGCAAACCAGCCGCAAGATTTCCTTTGACGGATTTTCTTACGGCTGGTTTTATTATTGCCAAGCGGGAACGAAAATTACCTGAATGCCGGACGGAGGCTTTTATCGAGGATAGCCTGAATATCGCTTTCCCGGAAAAGTATCTTACCCCCTATTTGCAGATAGGCTATCTTTCCGCTGTAACGCCATTCCTGCAATGTACGGCGGCTGACTTTCAAGCGTTCCGAAACCTCAATATCTGTCAGGTATCGTTCGCCATAGAGCAAAGGCTTGGAGTTTTCCGCTATTTTTTCAACTCCTTCCAGTATTTCATCGAGCGAAGCGAAGAAACCGGCGACCTCTGGGCTATCCTGGGTGATGAGGTCATCCCCGGTATCAAAATACCCAAAAATTCTATTTCCCATTTCGTACCTCCTTTCTGGTGACGGATGCGTCCAAAAACTTCTTCACATCCTCCCTCCTGTAATATACTTTATGGGCAATCATCGTATAGCCCAGCTTGCCGGTTTCACGGAGCGTTTGCACCGTCCGTTTGGTGACACCCAATATTTCACAAACATCCTGGCTGTCCAGCCATTCTTTCAGTTCCTTGCTTTCACTGCGTTTGCGTAAAGCTGTTATCCTTTGAGCTGTTGCCTGAAAGCGTTCTATCATCGCTCCGTATGTGCGGGCTTCTATGCTTACTATTTCCATCTTTCATTTTTTTAGTGGTTTATTATCACGGGAGAGTAAAGATAAACCGATTTTTTCAGCTATGTATCAGGATAATAAGCCGTGGACGCATCAGGCAGCGAGTGGCACAGGACGGAGCCAAAAAAGCCCCTTGTCGGGGCGTTATTTTAGTTGAGATTATGCCGTTTCATCGGCTCCAGCGTATAGAATTTTGAGAATGGATAATACTTTTGTTCGCTCCCCTCCATTTGCCACCACTCCACAAGGCCGTACTTTTTGACAAACCACTCCAGCCAGGCGTTGTCAATATCAATATAAGCCGTTGTAAACGGGTGCTGGGACAAGGGAAAAGCAACCGTAGTTGCATCGGGGAAGTCTTCAAAATCTTCGTGAAAAACAAAGTAATTTTGACACTCAACACTAATATTTTTCAATATCTCATCATCGGATAGGGTTATCTCGTAATGTCCTTCCGTCCCCGGTTGATCGTATTCGATCAATAGTTTGCCGACCTTGCAGGCATCGCAGTACAGGTCGCGTAACTGTTCCACCATTAAGTGTTTGAGTGGAAAGAATCGTTCCATATTGCCTGTATTTTAATTAGTGCATCAAAGGTAAGTGAAATATTTTGGCTGCCAATGATTTGCCCGGTATTGGCAGGGTGTGGCGTCGTTTGTCCTAATCTCCGCCGATTAAATTTACCCCCGCCTGCCAATTAAAGTCGGAAGTATTCTGTTTTTATCTTCTATTGCCGTTTCTCTCATAATAATTTTCTCCCTTTTAGCGGTATAACCGCATCGGTCTGAAGTATTCGTTTTCAGGCGCAAAGGTATCTCCGTGTTCTTCACGCCGCCGCAAGGTCAAGCCCTACGGGTTTGTCGAAAAATCTTCCTCTTTCCCTTCCTTCAGCTATCCGGGCGAGCGTATTTATTCGCCAAAACCTTGCACGGCTAAATACTACCTTTTTTAAGCTCCTGAAACTCGAATACTTCTCACCGACCGATGCGGCATAGCGTTAAAAAAAAAGTCGAAAATTATGAAACGGAATGAAGATAAAAATAGGAAACAACGAACCATCTACCTCGGAATTAGCATAGGTTGGATTTTGAAAATAGCCTTTATAGCCGCAGGAATTGCCCTGTGGGGCGGAACTTTCGTGGCGGTGGTGGCGGAGCTTTATATCGGGTTTAAGTTCCTGAAAGGGCTTCTTTCCTGCCTTTTCTCGCTTCTCATTCTGGCGGCAGTAATCACGCTTTTAGTAGCAATCATTTTTTAACAATCAAAAAATTACAGTCATGGCAAAGAAATATTTATTGTTCGCAGGTAAGGAAATCGACACGGGTAAACAGACCGTGGAAGTCAATCAGGTTATCCAATTGGAAGGATACAGCTACGACAAGTATGTAGTGTACGAAATCGCCAAAAATCAGTGGGGTATCACCTATAAACTGATAAACCTCCGTACAAAGGAGTTTGGCACATCCGACTTAATCAGGCCATTGAGCGAAAAATTTGGGATAGGTCACTATTACGATGATAAGAACCCGCAGTTTTTAGATGCTTTCGAGGTGGCGGTATTACGGGAGGAAGCACAGGCAAAAGCCAATGCGGAACGGGAAGTGGAAGAGCAGGAGAAGCAACGGCGGAAACAGGTTGCTGCCGTTGGACGGGAACGCCTCAAAGAGATAATCCCAGCCGATGCACAAGCCATTATAATTGCCTGTGAGCGGGAAGACAATTCCGACCCCTATACGGACTATTTTTCTGCATCGACCGTGCGCCGTGTGATTTTAGGTTTTTCCACCCACACGCAAAACAACTTTCAGGAAATGCGCACCCATGCGGGAAACTTCGGGGAAACCGCCTTCCTGACTGAAAAAAACGAGGAATACGAACACCGTGAAAATTACACTGGCGGTCATGGGTACTATTTAGGCGAAAGCAAATATCACGGGTGGATTATCGAAAAAGAACGGATATACGACCGTGAGCACTTCATAGAACGGTATGCCTACACCGCAGGGGATGAGGCAAATATCCGCATCAAAGCCGCTCCGCAGACGGCAGAGGCAACCGAAACAACAGAACCAGCAACAGGCGATTATACTATTGTCGATTATTCCGAGAAATCGGTAGCCATATTCGGTGACACGAAAGCCATAAAAGATCAGCTTGCAGCATTGGGCGGACGCTTCAATAAGTACCTCACCTTGAACGGACACCGCCAAGCTGGTTGGATATTCCAAAAGAGCAAGGAGGACGATTTACGCCAATTGGTAAACCTCAGTTAACAAACAGATTATTCACATGGGGCGGAGCAATCCGCCCTACAATACCCCCACAAATATGAAAGCAACAGACAATTTCAAAGCAACGGTAAAAGCTTACTTAGATCAACGGGCAGAGGACGATATACTCTTTTCTTTCAAGTATTCCGCACCGAGAAAAAATATAGACGACTGCATTACCTATATCCTCAATACAGTACAAAAAAGTGGTTGTAATGGTTTCGCGGATGATGAAATCTTCGGTATGGCGGTGCATTACTATGACGAAGATAACACCGAGGCAGGCAAGCCGATGAACGCCCATGTAGTTGTCAACCATGTGGTAGAACTGACCGCAGAGGAAAAGGAACAGGCTCGCCAAGAGGCCATACACAAGGCGCAGGACGAAGCATACAAGAAGATGACACAGCCTGTAAAAAAGGCCAAGAAAGTAACCCTTAATCCCCAACCAAGTTTATTCGATTTTTAATACACCGACTTATGAAACCTAAAAATAAATTCCAACAGCAAATAGTGGAAGCGAGTAAAACGCTTCCTACTATTACCCAACAGCAGATACAATGGGGTTATGATAATGCCATTGAACACGTTGGACGGAGAACCGAAAAAGGTACAATTACCTGTACCAAATGCGGTCATTCGTGGCAGGGCGCAGGGTATTTGGTATCTGTCCTGACGGATTGCACCTGCCCTGAGTGCAACACGAAACTAAAAATAGAAACCTCCAAGAAGCGGGTATTTGACGGCAAGTATTACATGACCGTAATCACCGCTCATAAGGGTTTTCAGGTAGTGCGTTCTGTAATGATAAGTTGCACCACTAAAATTGGCGAACAGCCAAAATATTTTCACAGCGAAGTGATGCAACGGTGGATAGCCCCAAACGGCAAATATTGCACCATAGCCCGCCTTCGTCAGACAATGGGTACTCTGTATTACGATTCGTGGATATTCAGTACACCGTTGGAACTTCGCAACGAAAACAGCAACAATAAATTTTGCATTAATGTATATGACAGAATCTATACAGGTATTGTCTATCCACGCCAGAAACTTATCCCCGAACTCAAAAGGACAGGCTATAAAACGGCATTGTACGGACAAAAACCGTTAGACCTGTTCAGCACTCTGTTATCTGACAGCAGAGCAGAAACCCTGATAAAGACAGAACAAACCGAACTGCTGAAACGGTTGCTGGATATGGGTTGGCAAAGGAACATTGACAACTATTGGGCATCCGTCCGCATCTGCATCCGCAATAATTACACCATCAAAGATGTCACGCTTTGGTGCGATTATATCGACTTCCTGCGCTTCTTCGGGAAAGACCTGCATAATGCAAAATACGTTTGCCCTGCCGACCTGAAAGCCGAACACGACCGCTATATGCTGAAGAAAGCACAAGCAGATGTACGGCAGGAACTTGAAAAGCAATTGGAGAAAGAAGCCGAGTACCGACAAGCCAAAGAACGGTTCTTCGGGTTGATGTTTTCGGACGGACTTATCAGCGTTCGAGTGCTTGAAAGCGTTGCCGAAATTGTGTTGGAGGGAAAGATGATGCACCATTGTGTAGGCTCTTACCATTCTAAAACGGATAGCCTTATCCTATCCGCTTGCATTAATGGGAAACGGATTGAAACCGTAGAAATCTCACTGTCCCAACTTCGGGTTATCCAATGTCGGGGTGTATGTAATAAGAATACCGAGCATCACGACAGGATAATCAATCTTATAAACAAGAATATATCACTTATTGAAAAAAGATTAGCAGCATAGTAAACAATTGAAATTCAATAGATATGAAAACAACAGAAGTAAACGAGAACCTGATAGGAAAGCGTTGCAAGTGCATTTTTACAGGCTTAATGGTAACAGGTGTTATCGAGGAAACAACCATAACCCAACACGTCGCAGAGGTCAAAGTACGCTTTGATGAACCGCACCAATGGGGAAATGAATTGTACGAATATGATTTTGCACACGCCCGAGTGCAGGATGAATTTGGCTCGCTTCATCATTTGGAAATCATAGACGATAAATACCAAACGATACAGGTTACTTTCTCGCAAACCATTCGGGAAATAAACAGGATGTTTACCAATGACTACTCAAATTGGCAGACCGTCAACCTGAAAGAATTGATTGACAATTACGAATCGTCCCGATTTACCCAGATAGACGGATACACTGCCATTATTACCTCCGAATATAATATGGATAACGTGAAAGAATGGCTTGTAAAAAATACACCAGTGAGAATAATCGACAATTTGAACTAAAACAAGATATAGCAATGAAGACAAATTCAATCAACCATAACGGCTGTTCCGTATGCGAACAGGGACAAGAGAATTACACAACCTTTATTGCGGGAGCGTTCAGAGGAACAGAATACTTCCAATATGATTACCGCCATACAGACGGAAAACTTTTTTCTACGGTCGCCAAATCATTGGAAGGATGCCGAAAACGGCGGGATGAATGGCTTTCAAAAAAGCAGGAAAGAACCAATACGGGCGGCGAATAACCGCCCGTTACTTTTTCCATGACTCACTAAACGAACGGGGAGAAAAAGTAACAAAAAGCCGGTTACATCATTTTCCTGTTTATTGATGGGGAAATTATTTACAAGTAATTGATTTTTAGATAGAAATAAGAAATCAGGGAATATTCCTATCTTTGGAACCTTATTTTTAATTGTATTCCTTCAAAACAATGAATAACATAACCGAAATAACAAAACGTGATATTTTCGAACTATTTCAAAAAGGTTATATCGAGTCCTGTGGATTATTGGATGACCAACATGTTTCTTATCCATATCATGGGCGATTATCTGAAATAGATTTTCTAAAGAAGCTATATGCTTTGGACAAAATGCCAAGCTCTGACGAAAGATTTGAGAATGCAGAGGGAGATATCTGGCAACATACATTCAATAATGATGATTGGGACTCAGGCTGGGTATTCAGTGATGATAGATTTGAACTACTAAAGGGTAATGACTGTGTGTTATTAGACTTCTTATGTGCAGTCTTTCATCCTGAGAACCGACTTGAACAGGGAGCTTGGAAAAGCTACTTTGATAAAATCAACAATAATCTTAGAGTAGATGGATATGAACTTTACGAAAGCGATAAGATTTCACAACGCTCTGTCTATTCATGGAGGAAGTTAACTCCGGAAGAATCTGCAAGTGGGAGATTTATACCATTTTCTGTCAGAAATAAAAAAGCTATTGAAGCTAAAAGTCTTAATCTACCAACCATATCGAAAAAGTTAACCCACATTGCGCGAAAAAAACAGATTTCAACTTTTTTTGAGTCAAAAACAGGGCATTTAGGGGTGTCTGATTTTGTAAGTACCTGATTATTAATAGTTGTATTTTTCGAAAACCGTTTGTAGTCCCCAAGGGGGTATTGATTTTCTGAAAATCAGGCATTTACTTTGCAGGATGTATTTCAAAGTATCCATGCGAACCAATCCTGAAACGGGAATCTATTGCGGCTACTACCGACTGGTGGAAAGCTATCGTAATGCCGATGACCGTGTATGTCACCGCACGATGCTCAACGCCGGCTACCTGGATGAGTTAAGCCCCGAACAACTTAACCTGATACAAAAAATTATTACCGCCAAAGTTAACGAAGGGGAACAATGTCTGTTTAGCTATCCATATTCAGAAGACGAGACAGTGAACTGTTATGTCGAAAAATTTTACAAACGATTGATAACCGAAAGAAAGATTGATAAAGAAAAGACATCCACAAAAAGAGAGAAAAAGCAAGACATTCAGGAGATAGATGTAAACAGCATCAGGAATAAAGACGTACGGGAAATCGGGGCAGAATGGATGTGTTCGCAGGCCATGTCACAGTTGCAAATTGCAGAATTTTTGGATCACCGGGGTTGGGACCAAGACGATATCAGACTTGCTCAAACGCACATCATCAGCCGGACTGTTTACCCTGCTTCGGAACTGGAAACCAGCCGTTGGATAAAAGAGAACTCTTCGGTTTGCGAAATAACCGGTTTTGATGCGAAGAGGATTACCAAAGACAAGCTATACCGTATCTCCCATAAATTGTACGAAGAAAAAGAAGCCCTGGAACAACACCTTTCCACCCGGACAAACGAGCTATTCGACATTGAAGACAAGATTGTATTGTACGACCTTACCAACACTTATTTCGAAGGAAGGAAACAAAACAGTGTTCTTGCCAAATTTGGCAGGAGCAAAGAAAAGCGTAGCGATGCAAAATTGGTTGTCCTTGCCTTGGTGATAAACGTTGAAGGTTTTATCAAATATTCTTCGATATTGGAAGGGAATATGGCTGATTCGAAGACCCTTGAAGGAATGCTTAATAACCTGCGGGTAAAAACATCCGCTTCATCAAAAAGAGCACTGGTGGTAATCGATGCAGGTATTGCCACCGAAGACAACCTGAAAATGATAGTCTCTAAAGGTTACGATTATCTATGCGTAAGCCGTTCAAATTTAACCAAATATGCCGTAAGTACGGATACTCAAACTGTCAAAGTAACCGATAACAAGAGACAGGAAATAGAATTATGGCGTGTCAGTTCAGTGCGGAACAACGATTATTACCTGAAAGTAAAAAGCCATACCAAAGAGCTGAAAGAACGTTCGATGAACCAGCAGTTCCAGGGCAGGTTCGAAGAAGGGATGCAAAAAATAGCAGACAGCCTGACAAAAAAAGGGGGAGTAAAAAAGCTGGACAAAGTCCACCAACGCATTGGACGGTTGAAACAAAAATACCCTTCCATTCAAAAATATTATGACATAGAAGTCGAGACATCCCCTGAAACAGTTGGAAAAGGAGGTAAAGGGAAAACGGAAGCCGATAAAAAACAGGGACAGCCCATTGTTTCGTCCATAAAATGGTCGGTCAAAGAAAACATTGAAATCAACAAACGCAGTGGCATTTATTTTTTGCGTACCTCTCTCGAGGGGAGTTCGGAAGAAACAGTTTGGAAGGTATATAACACGATTAGGGAAATAGAAGCCTCTTTCAGGGTACTCAAGACCGACCTTGACCTGCGTCCGGTATACCATAAAAACGACGATAACACGATGGCGCACCTGCATCTGGGACTATTGGCTTACTGGCTGGTAAATACAGTAAGGTATCAATTGAAAAATAAAGGTGTCAATTACCAATGGAAAGAAATCGTCCGCATTATGAACACTCAAAAAGCCGTAACAACAACAGCACAAAATACCAGTGATGAAACAATTGTTATCAGGCGGTGCTCCGAACCAAACGAAAAAGTGAGACTATTGTACGATGCCCTAAAATATAAATATGTCCCATTCAAAAGAAAAAAATCTGTAGTACACAAAGTGGATATCAAAAAAATGCAACCTCCTGAAATACAAAAAATCAATTCTTGTTAGCTGCAATGTGGGTTAAGATCTGAGATTGTCAAATTGTTCAATAGGTACGATGAAGACCTTTATGAAACTACTGAAACTGGATGGAATTACACAATAAAAGCTAAGGATGTAGCATTTAGGGATATTGAGCAACATTACACCCCTCATGCGTTTGATGATAGCGGTAAATACTTGATAACAGAAAATTTTGACCATTTCATCATGAGTAACTACCCTTTCTGTGTGTTTGATGCGATAGAATTATTTCCACAATGTAGCAATAGTAGCTTCGTCGATGAAATAAACCTGCTGCTAAAAAGCAGTGGTATCATCTATAAACTTGCTGGAGGTAAAATGGAACTGATCAAAATGAGTCTGAAAAGCATGGAAGTAATTACAGAACCAGGACTCAAAGAACTGGTGCAACAATCCACTGCGCTATACAACAGCAAAATCATATCTGACAAACAGATTGCTGTTGAGAAAATATGGGATGCGTTGGAACGGCTAAAAACTTATTATTCAGATTTAGATAAGAAGAATTCATCGGAAAAGATAATCAATGATATTTCTAATCAAAATGCTAAATACAAAGAGCTATTCAGCGATGAATTTTTGAAACTAACAAAAATAGGGAATGACTTTCGCATCAGACATCACGAAACCAACAAGATAGACATAATCGACAACAACTATTACGATTATTTCTTTTATCGGTGTTATGCTTTGATAGACTTAGCCTTAAAATACTTGAAATAAGTTCTTTTTCAACTATATCTATCTTCTGGTTAAGTTTCAAAAGGTGGTGAATTTAGTTAAAATTTATTTTACGATATGAATTCGAATTATCACAATGAAAGATAAATCATCCCTATCCATAGCCATTCTGGTAGATGGCGACAACGCTTCTCCTGCAAAGCTGGGGGAAGCTGTAAAATTGGCCTCTCAATACGGAAACACGTTTGTAAAAAGGATATACGCAGATTGGACGAAAACAGGTATGACCAAATGGAAAGACCCGGCAAAGGAATATTCGTTCCGTTTGGTGGAAGCTCTTTCCTATATAAAAGGAAAGAATGCAACTGACATCGCTCTGACAATTGATGCTATGGATTTACTGCACACCGGAACTGTCGAAGGCTTCTGCATTGTTTCGAGCGATAGTGACTACACCCTATTGGCGCAACGAATACGAGAAGCAGGCTTGCTGGTATTGGGATACGGCGAAAGTAAAACCCCTGTGCCATTTGTCAATTCCTGCAAAAAATTTGTGTATTCGGATAAGGAGCCTGAAAAGGGAGATACCGCTGTCTCCTTGTTGAAAAAGGAAGCGGATTTGTTCGACCAGGCTTTTGAAACGGTTGCCGACGGAAAAGAAGAAGTTTCGCTATCTCTGATAGGTGGAGCCTTGAAAAAACTCAGACCTAAATTCAAGACAAGCCGATACGGTTGCAAGACACTGGGAGCTGTGTATGAGAAATTAGATAAATACGAATTGATACAAACCGGTCAAAAAGGTATTTACAACGTTGTCCGTAGGAAAAAGTAGAAAAGAAAAATCCAACATAAGCTGATAGGATTTTTTTCACGTAATGTAAATTACTATTTGGCATACAGGAATACATCAAATAATATTGTGTTTGGATTTTTAATACGTCGAGCAAGCAACAACACCATTCTATTGGGTTCAAAGAGCGGTTACCTTTCCTTATTTCATAGTGCAGGTGGCAGCCTGTTACAAGCCCGCTGTTGCCCAAACAGGCGATGCGTTTGCACATCCATACCGAATCTCCAACGTTTACCAGCGTTCTGCTCAGATGCGCATAGAATGAGCGAAATCCCCCGGCATGTCGAATCTCTATAAAAACCCCATAGCCCGGATCATACCCCGTGCGGATTACGACTCCATTTCCTGTGGCATACACGGGAGTGCCCCAAGTCTCCGCAAAATCAATTCCGGTATGGAACGTTTGCTTTCCGTAGACCGGATGTTTGCGCTTTCCGAACCCCGATGAAATGGTCGGGTTCCTGACCGGAAAAATTACCGGATAGTCGGACAACTCAATGATGGATAATTGTAATGAGCCTGCAACCCGCTGAAACTCTTTTACGGAATAAATCTTTCCCACAAGTTTTTCTATTTCCGATTTCCTGTTTGGAAAATCGCCCGACTGCTCATATATCGACAAGTGCAGCAAAGCGGCGAAGAACAATATGGCGTATTTCATAATCACATTTTATCAGTTATTAAAAGCGCCCGAATTGCTCCGGGCGCTTACTTTTACATTTACTCTTCCTCCGCCCCTTCATTCTGGAATGAAAAGGTCTTTTGAATGACCTGCCCGAACGAATCCTGTATATACACGTCAATCACCTGCTGATCCGTGCAACGGGATGTATAGTAGAGCCTGAACGTTTCTTTGGTAAGCGAGTACAGGTCATTCGGAGCGAACACCGTTCCGTCCTCCATGCGAAGTTCGCCCTTACCGTCGGGTTGGAAATAGCGTATATAAAACTTCGCGTCCTGATAGTTGCCTTCCTTTACGAGTTGGCAGCGTATCTCCGCCGTTTCATTTTCGATGATTCTTTTCTGAATCGGCATAACCGCCAAATCAAATAAGTAACGTGCACGAATATCCAAATCGTCGTTACAGGCCAAGGCCAGCAGCATCATAGCCACCAGCCACGCTGTTATACCTAAGAATTTCCTAATTTTTCTCATGGTTGCTTATTTTAATTGATGATGAATTTTAATCCGATCCCGAATTGCGTATGGAACTTTGCCACGTCCGAGCCGAGCAGGATGCGTTCGCGCCCGGTGAGCAGCAACACAAGGTGGTCGGTCAGGTAGGTTTCCATTTCCAAAGTGATTGCCCCGCCATACACAAAGCGGTCGCGGTTTTCGAGCGTCGAGCCGTCGAACAGCAACTTATCGCCCCAATTCACCGTTTCGTAGCCTGCCACCGCCGAGCCGCCCAGTGAAAGGAAAAAGGTTTTTGATGGATCGGACAGGACATTCAGGAAGTAACCGCCTTCGGCAGTAAATTGCGCCACCGGCAGGCGGCTGTCTTTATAGGGATAATATCGCGCAAGGTACTCCCCTCCGAATACCCACTTGTTACCATGTTTGGCGTAGGTTGCCATCGCTGCACCGAAGTAGTAGCCCGTTTCGCTTTTGGTCGGGGACGAGTAAACCCCGTCCACCATGCCGCCCGTTACCTGTATGCCCCGCATACCGGGTAAACAACGCTGGGCGTATGCCCCGCCCGGAAGGGTGAAGCATAACACTAACGTCAGGATAAATATTATACGCTTCATAGCTATTTCGCTTTGAGTTCGTTAATCGCCTTTGCCCGTACCAGGTCGGCGTTATCCACGGTGAACCGCTGATGCCGCCCGCCGTTCTGTTCGTTCAGTTCCACCACCAGCATCTTATCGTCGGGAATGGTGAATTTCGGCAGTACGAAAATCATCCGTTCGGTATGCTTGCCGTTAACCAGCATAAGGTTGTTGTAGGCGCGGAGCGGCCAAATCACCTGTTCCTGAATGGCGGTGCGCTTTGCCACTTGTTTATCGACGATTTTGAAGGTGATAAAATCAACGTTGAACGGCACGTTGGACGAGTTTTTCAACTGGAGATGAAAATACAGTAGCCCGTTGTGTGTGTAAATACCTTTCAGCGTATGCTGGATGCCGAACCGCTTGCAGCCGATATGCTTGATTTCGCGGTCATTATTTTTGTAAATGGACTGCATAATCAGGCGTACCAATAACGGCGATTCCTGTCCCAATTCCTGCATATATATTTGCAGGGCATTGTTCGGGCGGTTGGTGGCCTCGCCGTCGTGGAGAAAGTCAGTCATTTCGACGGATAGCTTCATCGGTTCATCCACATACTTCACATTAAAGCTGTAATAGCTACCGTCTTCCGTGATTACGGACAGATTACTCTCCCTGCTGAAATCCCGCAATGCGGCTTTCACACGTAAGACGTTTTCCGTACCGTCGGCTTTGGCGGCCAGCAGGTCGGCGGAACCCAAATCCACGTACCGGATGGCGGACGGAAAAATGACATGAACCGTCTTGTTAAACGTCACCTCCAGTGCATAAGGCGGAATCATCCGGTTGAAGGTCAACGGGCGCGTGTAGCCCTGGTAATAGTCTCCGTTGGAGGGGCTGGTTTGCACAGTAGGAACCGTGTCATTGGATACTTCCTGCGCATTGGCAGTAAAACCGCTCACCGCAAGGACAAGCGAAATTGCGAACATTACAAAATGTTTTTTCATTGCTAATTCATTTTAATTGTTTGACAAAAAGATTTTTTTAGTGGTTTGCTTTGGCTTTTATTACTGCGTTTTAGGGAGTAGCAATAGGTGGTAATTCGCTTTCAGCGTTACTTTCACCACACTCATTTTCTTACTCACATACTGCGATGCTCCCTGTATCAGCCCTTTGCCCAAGTCGGCGGCAAGCTGTGATCCCGCATTGTCTGTAATCGAGATGCTGGTTCCGGCAGAGTTCGCCAGCGTCGCAGCGACTTCTTTGGCAGCTTTTATTTCTTCCGAAGCGGGTACGGATATCCCGCGCTGGCCGTCCGTGCCATACACGAGCAATTCCACGGGGATAATGTTGTCGGCATACTGGATGCTGTTTACTGTTACGTCCATCCGTTCGCCCCCGATCCGGCACGTTCCGGTGACGACCGTGTTTGCCGGGATGAGAATATCCCCTGCCCGCATGGGTTCCAACAGGCGTATTTGCAATTCTTTACCGCTGGTGAGTGTGACGGTCTGATAGACGCAGGCGCGGATGCTGTTTTTATCCTGAACGCCTTCGTTACCGGCGGCGGTAAGGAATCCCATATTACGCGGCTTGCCGTATGCCGAAATAAACTGTTCATTACTCACGGGAGCAGCCAGCAGCGATACCACGTTTTGCTGCACCTGCTTTACGGGTTGGGCGACCACCTTGCCGGATTGTCCCGCCTGCTGCGTGGAAGATCCGGCGGCGGAAGTTTCGCCTGTGGCATCCGCCCCCAATACCGGTTGCCCTGCGGTTACTGCCGTCTGTGGCGAATATTTCGCCGCCAGTTTGTACGACTTTTCTATCATGGCAAGCTCCTCGTCTTCCATGCGCTTGCTTTCCCCGGCTTCCTCCAACTTGCGCTCCAATTCCTGTATGCGCCGGGCAAGTTGCGATTGTTCGTCCACCTCCGTTGCCGGTTCCTCATGCCATGTGTCTAACTGTTTATTGATGTCCTGATAGGCAGCCGTCGAGGATTGAATAGAAGACGAACGCCGCGAAGACGTATGGGAAGGGTCTTCGTAACCCTTCGCAGGCTTGGGAGTCATTTTCCATTGCCGTTCTTCTTCCTCCACTTGGGAAAGCTGGTAGGAAAAATCCTGTAACGAGCGCATCCGCTCCTGCTCCTTTTGCTGCATGGCTTCCCGCTCGTAGGCATCGCGCTTGTCAGATACCAGCCCGTTTTCTTTAGGCATTGGTAGTTCGACGTTCAGCCCGGTTTGCCGCGCTCCCTTCTCCTTATCCTTGCCGGAGGGGGAGAAAATCAGCCACATGGCCGCACCGAAAATCAGGAAGAACAGCGGCATAATGAGCATTTTCTTCCGCCTTTGCATCTGCGCCGGGGTCAGTTCCTTTTTGGGAGCCGACTTCGGAGGCTCTTTTTTCGCTTCCGGTTTAACTTCCGGTGCGGGTTGTTGTACTTCGGGTGCTGCCGCCGTTTCCGGCAATGGCGTCCCCTTATTTAAATTCTCCTGTTCCATTATAAAAATTGTTTAATCGGTTAATACTATCCCTGTGGGCTTGCTCCTGCCGGAGCCGCAAGGTTTCAATACGTTCAATTTCCAGTTGAACCCCTCTCTTTTTGCCAAAATTGTAAATCGACGAAACAGTCATGTAGATGGACAACCCACCGAACACAAAGAGCATCGTCAGTACGAGGATCACACGGCGGTCAGGCGTTAAACGCCCTAACAGACCGCGCAGGCCATCTTCCAGCCATTCGTTTAGCTTGCTAAATAATTTCCTTACCATGCCGCACCTACCTTTCCAATACCCGCAAATCACGGTTTTCAATGATTTCAAATTTTTCCATTATGAACCCCTGTGGGTTATTGTCGCTTCGCACTGAATTAATCAGTTTGCAGCGCGTGACAAGGCTGCGCTGGGTGATATTCGATGCCCGGATAATCATTTGCCGGGCATAAGTTACGGCCGTGTACGGATAGGCATTAAGGTCGAGCGTCACGCTATCGACCGCAATAGTCTGGTTGATATTCCCGCTGATGATACGGTTATAATACCCTTTCTCCGCCATGTCCGAAGAATACTTGTAGGCACTCTTATCCACCAGAAAAAGGGCGCGATTGATATTGGATTCGATGGCGGCCTTATCGGGAGAGAGCGTAAAGAACAGTTCGTGAAACCGCCTGACATGCTCGCGGGCTTCCACCGGACGGTTCTGCGAAAGGTCTTGGGACAAGGCCAGCATGAGCGACTTGCCCCCGTCGAGGACATAGATACGCTGGCGCTGCGCTTCGGCGAAATTGTACGACGACCAAACCGAATAACCGGTTATGGCAGCGCAAACCACCAAAAACACGATGCCGAAAAAACGTATCTGTTTGAAACTCGTTTCGATGTTTTTCAAACTTTTAAACTCCATATTTTCTCTTGATTTTGTTGTTGTTATTACTTGCCGAGCAAGCGGCCAGCCACATTTCCGGCGGCTGATCCGGCAACCCCGCCTGCCAAAGCGGCTCCCTTCGCGGCGGCTGTATTCACGTTGCGGTTAAAGCTACCCCCGCCACCGGCCTGGATAATCCAGCCTGCCACGGTCGGGATACTGAAATACCCGATAATCCCGATGATGAGAAAAACGATATATACCCCGTTCGATCCATCCGGCACATAAGACGGGTCTTGTAATAAGGCTATATCTGTTTTCAACATGAGTTCCTGTATTTTGGAGAGTACCGCCGAAAACAGGTCGGACACAGGCAGCCACAGGTAAATACTGATATACCGGGAAATCCAGCTTGTCAGGGTGGATTGAAAGCCGTCGTAGATGGACAGGGCGAACGACAGCGGCCCCAATATCGAGAGTACCACCAGAAAGAAAGTGCGCAGGGTATCTATCACCAGCGCGGCGGCGTTAAACAGCAGCTCGAAGAAATCCCGAACCAACTGCCGGAACCACTGTTTGATATCGTACCAAGCCCGTTCCGTCCACATGCCCACAATTTCAGGAGTATCTAAAATGCCTAAATCTTCCATCTTCTGATCCCACGCTTCGTTATCCACGAGCCACGCCTTCCCTTCCCGCATCCGGGCATCATATTCCAATTGGTCTTTTTGTGCCTGTAAATCCTGCACATCAACTATCTGCGATTCCAGCAGGGTATGCGTTCCCGTGACTACAGGCGACATAACGGCGTTGATTGTCCCCAGCACAATGGTGGGGAAGAACATAATGCACAAGCCGATGGCGAAAGGCCGCAGCAGCGGGAACACGTCGATAGGCTCCGCCCGCCCCAACGCCTGCCATACACGGTAGGCCACGTAGAACAGTGCGCCCAACCCGGCCACCCCTTTTGCGACACCGATCATATCGCCGCAAAGGGGCAGCATTTCCTGATACAGATTACGTAGAATCTGGTGCAGGTTCTCGAAATCTATTGCAAGCAACATCATGGCTACCAATATCTTTCTGTGGGTTCACCATACAGGGCGCGTACTCTTTCCAGATCACCCTTTTCCCGGCTCCGTATAAAGGATACGGATATGTTCTTTTGGGAGAAATACCGGGTAAGGTTACGGTAATCGGCCATCTTCGTATAGATTTTGTCGATGACGTCCATCCGTTCAGCATCGCTCATGGAAAGGCCGTTGGAAGCCGAAACGATATTCTTTATGTCCGAGAGCAGGTTGCCGCTCTCCTTCAATAGCTTGGCGTAGCCTTCACCGATAGCTTCCAGTTCGGCAACGGAGAAATTCTTGTCCGTAAGCATTTTGTTGTAGCTGGTCGCGTATATCTGCGATATTTCGCTGACTATTTCCACTGTTGCCTTGACCTTTCTCGCGTCCTTTATCAGGTTATGCACCGATTTAAGCCCGTCATAGTATTCCTTTCCCTGGCTGTAAATCTTCTGCATTTCCTTAAAAGAGTTGATTACGTTGGTCGCTGTGGTGGCGGTTTTGGAAACCGTCAGGATATTTTGGGCAAGGTTTGATGGATCGATCACCGCCCATTGCGCCCGCACCTGAACGGTGCAGCTAAGCGCGATTGCCGTAAGGCATAAAAACATCTTTTTCATCTTTTAATTTTTTTGATTGTTATTACTGATTTTTTCATCCGGGGCGGGAATAGCCTGCATGGGCTATTCCTCCACCCGGACGTATTCACCGTAGTCGGACAGCATGAGTACGTCCCTTTCGGCGTCATAAGCCATTTCTATACGCCCGTACAGGTCGAAGTGGGTAATTCCCCATTGTTGGTGGATCGGGCAGGTAAAGACCGTCGCGACGTCATAGGAAAATTCCAACCGGTAGCGCGTCCCCGTGAAAACTATACGCACTTCCGGCGACCCGTCTGGACTTACCCACCGTCCGGCGATTTCCTGCAGAGGGAAATGCGTCTGCGCGGCAAATGGGTCTGATACACTACTATTGTTCCTGAACATGGCGTACCTCCTTACTTTTGAGGTTCGCCCATGCGGGTGTACCCCCCGCCGGGATAAAGGGTGAGTGTGTCTTTCTCCTTGTCGTAAGCGATATAGACGTTGCCCTTGCCCGCGTTGAAACAGAGGTTGCCCTCGATGTGGCGGATCAGGTAGCATTCGCCCGTTTCATCCTTTTTCGGCTTCTTCCCCAGGGCGATCATATAGCCCGGAGCCGCCTTAAAAATGAGCAGGGCGGGTTGCTTGCGCACGCTTTTCCAGTCGCCGCACAGGGCGTCGAGGTTCAGCGGTTCGGTTTCCTTCTCCCGCTCTTTGTCCGTTTCGATAACGAAGATTTCCAACTCTACTTCCCTTTCCCCGTCTTCCGGTTCCGGTGACGGCGACAGCAGCGCCTCCAACAGGATATTGTTAATCCCGGTGGTATAGAGCGCCAATTTTGCCAGTTGTTCTTTATTGAATTTGCTAAACATGATTTTTTTAGTGGTTATGGGGCTTGCACCCCGGTTAAAGCTTACTGTTTTTGCCGCTTGCTTTCGGCAAGTTGTTTAATTGCCAGTTCATAGTTTCCGCCGAGTTCGTCCGTTTTTTGGAACACTTCCATTTTCTCCGATTCCTCCGTCGTATAGGTCAGATATTCTTCGCTGCTCACTTCGGTGGCATACACCGCCGACTGCACACCGCCCAGTCCGAACCACACTTCTTTATATTTGCGGCCCGGATTATTCGCCATGTTGATGGACAGGATTTGCCCCTTCTCCTTTTCAGTCAGTCCGAGAAGCGACTGGATCACATCGAAGCGGTTCATGAATTTTCGCTGGTCTAACAGGATTTTGCAATCGGAGTTATTGATGATGGCTTCCTTCACGATGGGAGAGGAAATAATATCATCTACCTCCTGGGTTACGACAATGGCCTCCCCAAAGTATTTGCGGACGGTTTTATACATGTACTGCATATAGGCGGCCATGTTCGCGGAGGACAGGGCTTTCCAGGCTTCTTCCACAATTATTTGTTTCCGTACACCTTTTAACCTCCTGAGTTTGTTGATAAAAGCCTCCATGATGATGATCGTCACCACCGGGAAAAGTTCGCGGTTCTCCTTAATCGCGTCGATCTCGAAAACGATAAAACTTTTCGTGAGCAGGTCGATATTTTCCGCCGAGTTCAATAAAAAGTCGAAACGCCCGCCTTGGTAATACTGGCGAAGGGTGGTCAGCATATTGTCGATATTGAAATCTTCCCGGCTTACCTTGATCTCCCTTTCGTCCAACTCCCGGCGGTAATCATCCCGCATATACTCATAGAAAGTATTGAAGCACGGCGTGACCGTCCGGTCTTCCTGTATCTTTTGGATATAGGCTGATACCGCGCTGCCGAGTTCCCCGGATTCGGTTTTCGTAATCCTATCCTCTTCGGATTTCCACAGGGTCAACAGCAGGGTTTTGATGCTGTCCTTCTTTTCCACGTCAAACACGTAATGTAGGCTCGGTACTCGGCGCCTTACCGCATTGCTGCGGTAGGTTTCCGAGAACCTGCCCCCGAACCGTACGTACACGTCTCCGCGTATACGGCTCTCCACTGATAAATTCACTCTATTTGCCATGTTCTTGTATTTTGGCATTACATGTTTCACAGACAGCAAGGGTTTTACGGTTTCTTTTCAGCATGATTTTGTTCCATTCATTCTCCGTTGACAGAGACTTGAGTGTCCGAACTTGATGCATGACCGTTGTTCCCTCTGCTCCACACATTTCACAGTGATTAGCTTTGAGCCTTTCCACAAGTGTGGGATAAGGTATTAGCACTGTAAAGGGTTGTGTGTCGCATCCTATATCTGTGATTCCATTTTGCCGTTTAAAGCCTCCATCATAGAAGATTCGATATTGACGTCGCCCTTTGTCATCCGTATATGGAATTATAAATTGCTTGTCTTTATTGAATCGTTTCATTACCTTGGCTATTGAGCTTCTCAGCTTTTGTGCAAAGGTCATATACATACTGTACTCCATGATGTAACCAAACTTGGAACATGTTCCAGAAACGTTATTGGCAATACGATAGTAGTTGTAGAAGCCACGTATTTCCCAGTTGTATTGGGCAAGTATATCATGTGGCTTCTTTGCCGTCAGGTATGACCGTGATTTAGGCTTCCAGGTTTCTTTGCCATGTACCTGTTTAAAGTTTATGGCATCATACTCTTTCAGCTTTTTCTTTACGGTTTCCATTGGCAGTAAAAGCATAACTCTTCCGTTGAAGTCTCGTTGGAGAACGCCTTTGCGATTTCGTTTCATCGCAGAGGATTTTCTTACAGAGATTTCATATCCGAGGAATTTTGCGGTCTTTTGCGCATGTGTTATCAGTGTTTTCTCTGCCGATAGTTCAAGTTTAAGGGCATCGCTCATGTACTGTGCAATTTCTGCCTTAATCTTCACACAATCCGCTTTAGACCCGATGACCCCGATTAGGAAGTCATCTGCATACCTCACATATTTCATTCTTCTATAATTCTCGTCAATTTCATGACTACAAGGAATGCTACGCATTTCCAATTGTAGGCTTCTAACCTTTTCCGCAAGTTCTACCTTTACACAAGCGTCGGTCTCAGTTTTAAGTTTCTTCCTTAGGTTTACTGCTGTAGTATTCATCTGGAAGTAGGCTGCGTTCCGTTGTCTTTTCACTCCTACATTGAATTTTTCGGTGTACTCACATACATACTTGTCGAATTTGTCGAGGTAGATATTTGCCAATATTGGGCTGATGATACCACCTTGGGGCGTTCCCGAGTAAGTGCGATTATACTTCCAGTTTTCAATGTACCCTGCATTGAGGAATTTTCGGATTAGTCTTAGGAAGCGTCCATCTGATATTCGTTCACGAAGAATGGCTATCAGAATGTTATGGTCTATGTTGTCGAAGAATCCTTTAATATCTCCTTCGATAAACCACCTTGTTCCCGTAAACTGTCGTTGAATGTGTGTTAGTGCTGTATGGCAACTTTTATATGGTCTAAAACCATGCGAAGTGCTTTCAAAATGCCCCTCATATATGGCTTCTAATACCATGCATGTTACCTCTTGCACTAACTTATCCTCAATGGAGGGTATTCCTAATGGACGACTTTTGCCGTTCTTTTTGGGAATATATACCCTCCTTGCCGGGTGGGGTTGATAAGTCTCATTTCGAAGACTTTCAATAAGACATTCTATTCTCTGAATGCTCATTTGGTCTATTGTCCGACCATCTGTGCCGGGTGTCATGTTCCCTTGTTTAGCGTATATGCGCTGATAGGCAACGAAGAACATCTCTTCATTAAATAGAATACGATACAGCCTTTCGTACTTATAGTCCGAAACTTTGCTGTGTGAGCATAGAGTGTTTAATACTTTCTCTGGATTTCTCATACGTCTCTCACGTTTTCCTTTGATTTGTACTAAAATTATCAGCTGCTTCCCTTTGCCATGTACAAGGCTTTCCCTTGCTCAGACTACTATGGAAGCTCCGTTGCCATGCCGAATATTCAAGAGCAAACTCTATAGCCTTGCGGCGTTTCGGTTTAGGCAATCCCCATTTAGTATGCGTAATAACTATTAGCGTGATAGACTGTCGGATGCGACGTTCATCCTTTATCCCGCTTATTGCGGTTGTGCTGTGGTTAGTTCCAGCCCTTTCCCCCAGACGACTTGGAAAGGGTACCACAGTATGACGTATATAATTGTCTTCCGTCATAGCTTCTACAGCTGCCACAGGACTATCGTTCAGCCAATCAGGCTTCATCCTCATGTCTATCTTTCTTCCTCGCAATTCAGTCGCAACATGACAATTAGTTGACTTATCGCTTTGCCGACATGCTACACTCCCCCTTGGGTTTCCCCTTAAGATAAGTCGGTTGGAAGTAGGTTTTCTTTTCATTGTTTTGAAATTTGAACTCTAACCTAATCTCTTGCTAAAGAGATATCTATTACGCACCCTTATGGGCGCACCTTCCGTGAAAAAAGGATTGAAGGAAATAGGGTTTTCTTCTGTGTAGGTAAAATATACCCCGTCCCGTCCTTTGGTTTTCCGGCGGATCATTTCACAAAGTCCCTGATACGAGTTACCCGTATCGACCAGTACGACGTGCGTTCCCTGCTCCCAATACTGGCGCACCATGTGGTTCATAAAAAAGGACTTTCCACTGCCGGAAGGCCCCAGCACGAACTTATTCCGGTTTGTCGTGATCCCTTTTTTCATCGGGAGGTCGGATATATCGACGTGCAGGGGTTTTCCGCTTACACGGTCGCACATCTTGATCCCGAAAGGGGAAGGCGAAGATTTATAATTCGTTTCCTGGGTAAAGAAGCACAGGGCGGGTTCGATAAAGGTGTAAAACGATTCTTCCGCGGGGAAGTCGCCCGCATTGCCCGGCATAGCCGCCCACCAGAGCGTTGCCGCATCCACCGTGTTGTGTCGCGGCTTGCACTCCATAAGCGCTAACTGGCTACCCACGTCGTTGCGGATATGTTTGAATTCGTCCGCGTCGTCGCTCCACGCCATGACGTTGAAGTGCGCCCGTACCGAAGTCAGCCCGAAACTGTGGGCTTCGTTCAGGTACTTGTCAATCCATTCCTTGTTGATTTGATTGCCGCGCGAGTAGCGGGAAAGCGACTGCATATTTCGGGCTGACTTTTCGAATTTCCGCAGGTTTTCGGCAGAATCGTCCAAAAATATGTACTGGTTATATACATGGTCTGCGGATAAAAGCAGTCCGACAGGTGCGGCAAAACTCAACCGGCAGTCGCTCCGGTCGGTGGACAGGCGTTCATAACGCATATCCGCCCCGACAGTTCCGGGCAAGTCCTCCACATCCGACAGCGTGTGCAGGCAAATATGTTTATCGCCCACACGAAGGCCGTCCGCTCCGAGTTCTATATCCTCCAGACAAGTCGTATCGTCGAGAGACAGGGCAAAGTATTTTTCGATAAGCCCCGCACTTTCCGGCGTTCCCGTTATCTCGTCCGAGGTAAGGCGCGTGAGTTTAACAAACCCGCTGTCGTTTACGATGCGCTCGAATTGCCCGACAGCCTCCAGAAATTTTACCGCCGTATCCTTATTTACTTCCTTCGGGATAATGTTACCCCGGCAAAGACTTGAAAAGTTGCTTTGCATACGCATACGCTCCTTTGTCGTCTTTGTCAGGTAGAGGAAACAGGTATGGTTCAGGTAAGGGCGCTCGTTAAAATGCCTTTCAAAAGACCGGGACAGGAAACTCATGTCTTCCCTGTCCATTTCCGGCTTGTAGTTCTCCTTTGTAAACCAATCCTGCTTCTGGATGACCGAGTAATCGGGCAACACCTTTATAGCCTTACTCCAGGCGGAGTGTATCGCTTCATATTCTGCCGACGTTACCGTAAAGAGTTCCGGCAGATCCACCTGGAAGGCTGCCGTAATATCCGCGTCTTTACTGATGATGCAGCCGTGTTCCACCGAAAGTAATGGAAACTTGCTTTCGATGGTCGCTGCTTTTAGTACGTTACGCATACACGGCCTCCTTTCTTTTCGAACGCAGGAATAAGCGGCGGGAGTTTTTGCGGTTGATCAGGAAGCGCGGGTGCTGGCGTTTGGCCAGCAGTTTCATTAACCCGTGTTCCCCGTATTTCGCGTTGAGGTTGAAGGTCAGCCATACCAGCACCGAGACGGCGATAATGCCGAAGCCTATGCAAAACCATTGATCGACACCCGCCATGTAGAGGATAACGAAGACGATGAACACGGCCAGCAGGCCACCTGCGAAGATGAACAGGTATTGCGATTTCAGCCCCTTGAACTCGACGCTTTTCCCAATGCCTTTATTTACATTGTACTCCATAATCGTTGCGGCTATGGAGATTAAAGGAAGAAGGAACGCAGGATCGTGGCGGCGACAATCAGGAAGATACACGCCCCAAACCAGCTTGCAGCGGTTTTGCTCGTGTCGGGGTCGCCCGAACTGAACTTGTTGTAAACTTTTATTCCGCCTATCAAACCAACGACGGCTCCAATGGCGTAAATCAACTTTGTTCCGGGATCGAAATAGGATGTTACCATGTTGGTGGCATCGGTAATACCGCCGATACCGTTGCCTTGCGCGAAGGCTGACGCAGCAGCCAACATGAAGGCTGCCGACATAAGAATCTTTTTCTTTGTCATTGCTAATTTGTTTAAGTGGAAGTGTATGGAGTGGGATTAGTCCCCACACACCGACGGTTGAATAATTGTTTTTTCTTTTTTTTCGAATTTTTTTAGTGGTGGCCGGTGTGTAGCTAACCGTAATCTCTTTTTTTCATATCTCTTTGTTTTTATTGTTATTCCCTATGCGAATGCCCGGACATCGAAGTCTTTGGGCGCTTTCACGCTTGAATCAACCGGCATTTCCCCGGCTTCCCGCTTGCGGCGATGATACGCAGCGAAATAGTCGTCCATTAGTTTGCCTGCGGCTGTCTTCTTTTTGGGTTCCCCTGATACGACCTGTTCAAACATATCGGTCTTGCGTATCTCGGTGATCACCCGCCCGGCTTCTTCTCTTTCTTCAGGACTGGCTACATCGGGGTTTTCTACCGTTTTCACCATACCCGACAGATCGTCGAAGTTTACTCCCGTCGCCATACTTACTCCGGACAATCCCCCCGCTTCTTCGCTTTCCTGTGTATCTACCCGATCCTCGTAATTGTCGGATTCTTCCCCCTCTGGCTTGTCGTCGATTACTAAATCAATCTCGCCGGAATTATCCGCTTCAACGCCGGAGGAAAAGACCCGATCCAGTTCGGATGGAGGGATCGCTGCCGGAGTGTTTTGGGTTTCTTCTTTCACGTTTCCGGGAACAAATGTAGGCGTGTTTTCTTCCCGTTTATCGCCTTTAATCAATGTGGTAGCTTGTGGCAGCGAGTGGCGCAGGTCGAAGCCACTTTTCCCGATGATGTCCTCTTTCGGGGGTGACTTGAACGGGTTGAACGCCGGGTGTTTTGCCGCGTTCCTTTTTCGTTTTACCGACCGTTCCCACAGCAGGTAGCAGGCGAGAAAGACCAGGTACAGCATGATGGCTATAATGAATATCCGTTCCATAGCCTAAAACACGTCCCTTTCGAGGTTACTGTCGTACAATTCGGTTATATCTTCCTGAAAGGTGGCAAAATGATGTTCGAGTACATTGTAGATATAGCTGAACAGGGATACTTCATTTTTGCCTATTACCTGCACGATCTTGGTAATCCGTTCATGATGTTCTTTACTGATATAGGCCGTTTTACCGCTCCGCGCTGTTATTTTTGCTTCGTGCATGAACAGCTTTTTATAATCCTGCGGCTTACATTCTTTTACCGGAGCGACTTTGCCGCGTCCGAATACTACTATCCTTTTCATTTTCTTTGTTTTTTATGGGTTTATAATAAATCGCCCTGTTGTTGACGGTACACTTCATTGATTTCCTCCTTATTGGCTTGCAGATGTTCAGCCAGCACCGTGTCGATATAGCCGCCGACACTAATATCGTTTCCGGCGCTCACCAACGCCCGCACCAGTTTAGCAATGACAGCGTGAACGTCGTAGCTGATATAGACGCATTGCCGTGTTTTCATTTCGTTGCGCTTCAAAAAGGTTTCTTTGTAGCCCACCGATTGTCCACGCTTGCGTTTTGACGCCTCCTTTACTTCCCGTGTTGGCTCCGGTTCCGGTTCCTGCTGTGCTGTTTCTTCTGGCACAACAGGTGGCGTCGGATCGGGCTTCGCTTCCCGGTTGCTTCTGTCCGTCTGCCCGATGATGAGTTCAGTGTTCAGGCCGGAAGTGTCTACCCGCTTACTCATGGCCGGTCAGGTTAAAGACTTCCAGTAATTCGTCGGTCAGCGTATCGACATTGCTGCCTTTCAGCAGGGATTTATCCGGCGGGAACAGCGTCGATAGAAACAGGGGTTTGTGTTCGATGTTCTGTTCGCGGCGGAAGCGCACGGCATTCGGCAGAAATGTTCGCAGCAGGGGAAAATCCAATTCTTTGATAACCGCTTCGTACACCTCGTACAGTTCCGATTTTTCACGCCCGTCCACGAGGTTCCACAGCAGGTACATGGCTTTGATATTGGTCTTTCCGGTGGAGACGATATTATCCCTTACCGAAATCATGTAATCCAGTGTGCTTTCCATGACTACGCGCGAGGCGGCAATCGGAGCAATGATATAGTCCATGTGCGCCAGCGTGTGGATCAGTCCCCTGTTGTTCATCGTGCCGGGGAGGTCGAAAAAAATAATATCAAAGCCCTTTTCGGATTCTTCGACCGCTTTCTCGGCATCGATAATGGCATCATTGGTATTGCTGCGCACCACCGGATAGGCTTTTTTGTTCTCCATACGGGTAAATTGCTCATAAGCCATTCCCCTGTAAAATTCATCTTCCAGCGCCATCGCTAAATCCCGCTCCCGCATATTGTGAATGCTTAGTTGCGGAAAATCGCAGTCGATCACGGCCACATTGTAGTCCCTTTCGTAGTGCAGGTAGGAGGCTACCAGCGCAGTAAGGGTTGTTTTTCCGGCTCCGCCCTTTTGCGTTGAAAAGGCTACATAAACCGGTTCCTTTTTGCTTGCTTTCATTTCCATTTCTTTTAATTTTTAAATTGTTAATTATTGATTTATTCGTACCACTAAAAGGGTATTGTTTTCTATCCGGTGCTATTCACTTTCGTTTGTATTTGCCTTTCCGTCTATGTGCTTTTCCGGTTCTTCAAAGTAGTATCAACTGTTATTGTTACCTGTTTATCGTTTCACTATTTCATAAATGCAAAGCATTTTTTCGATACGACAGCGCTTATTTACGACAGTACGACAGCACAAATTCCTATTTCCGTTTTTTCGATTTTCCGGTTATACACCGACTTCAAAAAACAGGTCGGCAAATCCATTTTTCAGCGGCAAAGGAAAGCCTTCTTTTTGAGGTAATCACCATGTTTTCGACCGCTGGTAGCTTGTGGCGTCGAGTGGCGTTGTCCAGTGACATACAGTGAGTTATATATACTCATAACTTTGCCGTCGATAACGTTACGGTCGGGTTCGGGGTCGCTTTTTAAGTTCCGGCGATACCCTCCAAATCGCCCTTTATGCAGCCAACTTTTACCCATTCAATTTGAGGGTAAAACTTTGCCTATGCGGGCAAAAAACATTTGCGTCTGGGCAAATAGCAAGGTATGTTTCGCGTAACGCGAAACGTTTTCCGTAACAGGAAAACCCTTGCCCTTCCAGGGGGAAACTACCTCCGAAGTCGGTAATTTATGGGCGATGCTGCACCCGCCGTGACGGATTTATAAACCACTAAAATCCGTGATATGAATGAAAGTGAAGAACCCCGTAAACGGGGAAAAGGCGGGAGACCGCTCAAAAGCGACCCGGCGGATAACTGCGTAATGGTGCGTTTTTCCGATGTTCAGTACGCCGAGTTCCTCTCCATGTACGAGCAATCGGGCATCCGCTCGAAAGCCCGTTTTATCCTTGCCCGCATTTTCTGCGATGAGTTCCGTGTCATCCAAACTGACAGTTCGGCGGTCGATTTTGTGATGAAGTTGTCCGCTTTGTACGGGCAAATCCGTTCTGTCGGTGTAAATTACAATCAGGTAGTAAAGCAACTTCACACCACTTTCGGCGAGAAAAGAGCACTGGTGATGCTTTATAATCTGGAGCAGGAAACGATAGAACTGTCGAAAATCGGGCGCGAAGTGTTACAGTTGTGTGAGCAGTTTAAGCAGGAATGCATGGCTGAATAGTCCTTGAAAAATGGTTGCGGATATACATATAGGGAATAATTTGTACGGCGCGTTGGCCTACAATCAGGAGAAAATTGATGCCGGTTTGGGTAAGATTTTAGAAACAAACCGCGTCTTTGTTCCCGCCGACGGGCAGTTTTCCGTGGGGGGTTGTATGCGGGATTTTGAGCGGGTGATGCCTCCGCAGGTGACAACTACACGCGGGATCATCCATATTTCCCTGAATCCGCACCCGGAGGATAAGATAAACGACGATCAACTGGCAGACATCGGACGGGAGTATATGGAACGCCTCGGTTTTGGCGGCCAGCCCTATATGATTTTTAAACATGAGGATATAGACCGCCAGCATTTGCATATTGTTTCTACCCGTGTCCGCAGCGACGGTTCGCTAATCAGTGACAAAAAAAATTATGAGAAAAGCAAAAAGATTACCGACGATCTGGAGCAGAAATACGGTCTGCACCCGAAAGACAAAAAACAGGGTGAGGCGTGGCAATTTTCGCCAGTGGACGCTTCGCGCAGCGACCAGAAAAAGCAGGTCGCTAACATCATTAAACCGCTGGCGACTATGTACCGCTTTCAGTCCCTTTCGGAATACAGGGCGTTGTTGTCATTATACAATATAGGAGTAGAAAAAGTCGAGGGGAACAATCAGGAACACAAATATACAGGATTAGTATATTCAGCGTTGGATGCCGACGGCAACCGTGTGGGCAAGCCGCTCAAATCTTCCCTGTTCGGGAAGTCTTACGGTATCGAGGCATTGGAGCAGACTATGAAAAAGTCGGGCGAGGAAATCAAAGCCGGAGGACAAGCGGCAAAGACAAAGGCGCTCGTTTCGGCGTCTCTGGCAGGTTCCCGCATAGGCGGCGAGTTCCGGGCCGATTTGCAGGGGAGAGGTATCGACCTGGTACTGCGTTATGGCAACGGGGGACGCCTGTTCGGAGTTACATTCATTGACCACAAAAGCCGCACGGTGCTGAATGGTTCCGCGCTGGGTAAGGAATTTTCGGCCAACGCTCTCGGCACACGGTTCGCAGATTTTTCGACGGCAAGCCGCGAAGATCTGCAAGCTGGTCCGTCCACACCCGCAAAAGAGGCATTACATCCGTCCGTGCAGTCCACACCGGACGACAAACAACCGGCTACCGTCAAAGGGCACGGCGGAGATGATTCATCCGTCGGCAGTTTGCTTTCAGTGTTGACACCGGAAACGGATCAACACAATAACAACGAACCTACACCGGCAAAAAAGAAGAAGAAAAAACGGAGATATGGAAGGCAGGTGTAAAAAGACAATTATTCAACTTGAATATATGGGTTTACACATGTCATTTTCCAAAGGTTATCATTTTCGTTATAATCAAAATAGATTCCATTTAGATCATTGACTTCGGAAAAATCGATTTCTGAACCATCGCCTATTTTATTTATGACACCAAAATCTGAACTTAACAGATATTGCTCATCGTTAATTGATCTTGCAATTAATCTCTGGGTACGTTCATGTACCTTTCCGTAAGTAAAATCTGACACCTTTTTGATTTTCAAAAATTCTCTTTTTGAGAATCTCACCAATAATTCAATCCAGGAAGCTGCATTTGGAGATACTTGTGTCATGTAATAATCGGCATGAGTTATTAAATCTTGTTTATATGTTTTGATGCTTTTTTCCCAAAGCTCATCTTCATACAAATTTGCAATTTCATGAGCAGAAGACCTTGAACGAATACCTGCCTGATAAATTTTGACTGATTTTATATCGGGTAAACCTAACTCTACAAGAATTGCCAGTTCTTCAATGACATCAGATTCATCAATTAAATTCCTGTTTTTTAGTTTTTTTGATATTCCATTTAGAATCCAGGGCAAATTAAAGGAGTAATGATTTGTTATTATACCAATAGCATTATCATGTTGCGCAATATCTGACATCACTACTCCACTTAACCATTTTCTTCGTATTTCTCTTGAATCAACACTCTCTATAGAGCCTTCTTTTAATACGTTTATGTTATTAATCATATTTTCAATGTCTTCAAGAAGTGAAATCCGATCCTCCAGCGTTTTATCTCCGATGATGTAGCTTTGAACAAAGCTAATAATCTCATCTATTCTTTCTTCAATTTGCAAATCAGAATTTATTGGAATACCAGAGGATACAACGTTTTCCCAATTTTCTTTTTCTTTTCCTACTTTTTTTGTTATTCCTTCGATTCTAGCTTTTACAAACTCTATAACTTCTTTACCAGTGATATCTTCATAATACTGAGTTTGCAAATACGCCAAAGACTTAGTAAAATAATCATCAACCCATTCTAATTCATTTCCTTCAGGATTATTAGAATTATGTAACGCTAATAAGCCGTCATCAATCCAATCAAGAAGTGCATTAATTGCATCTGATTGTTCGTGAATTTCATCAATACGATTTTCTGCAAGTAAATTAATTAATGTGTCAAATGGCAATCCATTTTGTAGTGATAAATTTTTCAGTGCTCTTATAAGCTTTAAAAAACCACTTTCTGCTTTATCTATATTGCCTTTATCCAAATAGCCAGTAATATTACCTCTTTCCCAATCAATTGTTCTTTTATTCTTTCCTGCAACATCGTGCGCAACTAAAATTTTCCCTTCATAATCTACAAATGCACGTCCTGCTCTACCTGCAATATTCCAAAAATCTCTTTTGGTAATTGCCTGTCCTGCCTGATATAATGTTGAAAAAATAACAGTTGATACTCCAAGATTTACACCTTGCCCTAATGTTGATGTTGCGATGATTACTCTTGGTTTTTCACTTCGCATTAATCGTTCTAATGGAAGTCGGACATCTGAAAGTAAATCTGCATTGTGACAAAAAATTCCCATTTTAGCAAATATGAGCCACTCGGAATCTTCTCCATAAGATTCAATACAAGCCAATTTGAATGATTTCCAATTAGCTTTATTCTTAAATCTAAATCTACCATCTTCGGCCTGAATACATTTTTCATATTCTCTTGCAATCGTAAATACAGATTCTTTTCTACCTACAAATATCAAAACAGAGCCAAAATTTCTTAGTTTGTATGCAGTAGCAGCAATAGCCTGATTTTTGCTTTCAGGGAAATAATGAGTTGTTCTTTGTCGCGGTTTTTTAGGTAATTCTTGTCGTACAATAAAATTGTTGTTAAATGAATTTCTTTCCGTATCAGAACTTCTCCAATTCAAACTAACAGAAATCCCATTCCATTCCATTATTCCAATTCTCTCATCGGAAGGTCGCCAGTTCTCTTTATACACATTGTTGAACTAAACCTCACTGGCGTTCGGTGGTTTTTGAGGCCACCGAAAACCAGTATCTTTGAGGCATTTACTATTAAATTTCATATTATGACAAATTTAAAAAAAGATTTGAACAGGAAGCGGTATTACGCAATTTAAGTTTAAAGACAAGAAAGAGTTACTGGTGGCACATTGTAGATTACAACAATTTTTGTAAAAAAGACCCGGCACAAACCGGGGTGGAAGAACTGCGGGCTTATTTTCAGTCGATGCTCACCGACGGGAACCACAAACCGGGAAGTGTCAAAATGGGATATTACGCACTGCGGTTCCTTTTTACCAACATTTATCACAAAGAATGGGCGAAAGAATACCTTCCTACGCCCAAAGTAGCAAAAACCCTTCCGCTGGTTCTCTCGAAAGACGAGGTGACAGATGTTTTGGCGTCCATTGACAATTTCAAGCACCGGGCCATCCTCATGCTCATCTATTCCACGGGGGCCAGGGTATCGGAAAGTGTCAACCTCAAACTTACAGACATTGACAGTAAGCGGATGCAGGTCAATATACAGGAAGGGAAAGGCCTGAAACAGCGAAAAGTATCGCTTTCCACGGTATTGCTTTCTGTTTTACGAACCTATTACCGGCAGTACAAACCACAATATTATCTGTTTGAAGGGGCAAAAGGAAAAGGCACACATCTGGGTATTACGGCTGTACGTACTATCTGTACCAATGCAAGGCACCGTACGCCACATATTAAAAAGCCTTATACCCCTCACACGTTCCGGCACAGTTTTGCCACGCACCATTTGGAGCAGGGTACTAACCTTTTGGTCATCCAACGGCTGATGGGACATGCCGATTTAAGCAACACCCTAAAATACCTTCATGTACAGCAACTAAATACGACACAGGTAATTAACCCGCTGGATACACTGGAAGGACTGGAGGGGCTATGCCGGAACAAATAAGCCTTGGGGATATCCTGGCAAAATATGGCGACAGTTATATCCATAGCCATCGACTATCGGGACAGGAGAAAGGGCTGGTACACCTGTTGTCCTCATGCCGCAGTTCTGCCCTGGGCAGCCATTTCGAAAAATGTGACCACTGTGGTTATACGGGCAAAGCCTACAACTCGTGCCGTAACCGTCATTGCCCTTTATGTCAGGGAAAAGACAAGCTGGAATGGCAGGACAAACGAATGAAAGAACTCCTGCCGGTTGGATATTACCATTTGGTGTTTACCCTGCTAAACCCGCTTTGCCTGCAAAACAAAAAGGTAATGTACGGCCTGCTATTTAAAGCAGCCTCGAATACCCTGCTGGGACACTCGAAAGATACCCGGCACCTGGGGGCAGACATCGGGTTGATTACCGTGTTGCATACCTGGGGGCAAAATATGATGGAACACCCGCACCTGCATTGCATTATGCCTGCAGAAGGTTTGAGTTTCGATAAAAAACACTGGGTGCATGTAAACACAAAAAATGATTTTTTCATTCATGTAAAGGTATTGTCAAAAAAGTTCAGGGGAAAATTCCTGGACTTGTTGAAACAGTCGTACAGGGACGGGGAATTGACATTAAAAGGCAGCCTGTCAGGAATAAAAGGGCCTGTGCAGTTTAACCGGATGCTCACACTTTTATACCAAAAAGACTGGGTGGTAAATGTGCAGGCGCCCATGGGAAAACCCGAAAAGATACTGGAATACCTCTCTCGTTACGTGTTCCGCATTGCCATTACAGACAGGCGTATCCTGGAAGTGAAGGATGGTAAAGTATTGTTCTCATGGAAAGATTACCGCGGTAATACCTTCCGCAAAATGCGGCTGGAGGTTGACGAGTTTATCCGCCGTTTTTTACTGCATGTGCTTCCCAAAGGATTTTTCAAGGTGCGGTACTATGGCATTTTTTCCAGCCGTTACCGCAACGGGAATATCGAAACAGCCCGGAAACTGCTGGAACAGGAAGCAGAAGACAAAAAGGAAGAAGCCCTGGAAGACGGCGCCGTGGTACGGGATACTGTATGGGATGAAATCCTGGACCTTATACGCGCTTACCGCCAGCCCAACTGTCCCGTGTGCAAAAAAGGAAGGATGCATTTTGCCGGGATTGTGCGCGATATGCCCAGGGTACCCGGATGATAACGGTGTAAAAAAGCGTTCTTTGAAAACTGGTTTTTTTTGTTGCCTGCAAAAATTCCCTGCTTTTTGCTGAATGGAAAAAGTATGCCCTCGTGCAAGGGAAAAACTGCATCCAACTGTAAATTTTATATATCCCGGCAAGAAAACTGTAAAAAAACAAGCATGAAAAGATGCAGAAAAAACAATTACAAACATTCAATCCCCTTAGACTGATCATTTAAGTACCAGCGGTTTAGCCCAACACGAATTAAAACACAATTGAGCACGGTATGCAATGGTTCCCATTACCAAAAAGAGGCAGTAGTTATTCCTTTCTTACTGCCTCTTTTTAGCGCTCAACTGTGCCTTAATTCCTAATTTGTTAGAAGAACCAGTTAGCCATTCGGACAGATCTTCTGCATTTGGTAAAACGGCAGACAAAAGTAAAAATCTACCACCATTAGTACCAACATGGTATCTTAGTTCTTCATAAAACATCTCATTGACAATAAGTCTTTTGTTTGCTCCGAATAAATGCCCCTCATCTACAATTACTAACTTGATACATGAAAGAATTTCTTTACTACTTCTTAATAGGGCTTTAGCCTTTTCTGGCGTTGCTACAATTACAGAAGATTCATTTATGATTTTTTCGTCAAGTTTGCTGAATAGGCTACCTCCATATAAATGTGATACTGAAATATCAAGATTACTAAAAATTTCGTCAAGTGAATTTTCTATTTCATAGGCCAACGATCTGAAAGGGGCAATGAAAAGAATTTTTGCATCAGGCTCATACACCAAACAATTCAAAATCGCAATTTCACCAATTCTTGTTTTACCACTACTTGTTGGAATACTGACAATACTCCCGTTTTGCTCATTGTTTAAAACTTTGGGTAAAGAGTTTCTTTGAGTAAGAAACAATTCCGTGATACTGCCGTTTTTATATACTAACGATTGTATATACTTTAATGGGAATTTATCTTTAGTGTTGAAATAATGTCCCAATACATGCCATAATGAAGATTCTATGAATCCCTCCATAATGAGAAGCAATAATCGGATTACCCACCAAATATCCGGTTCTCTTCTTATTTCAGCTATTTCTTGAAGGTCAATGAGATTTCTTTTTGCAATTTCTAAAAACTCATTGTTCCCAGTGTGATAAAATTGCACATAATAACTTAGGGCTTTCGCTATTATAATTTCATAGATTTTCGTAGTATTATCTTCTTCAAAATGTTCAGATAAATACTCATCACTATAACTGGAATCTGTGATAATTTGATCTATCTCGTTTTGCAATAGATTGAATTTTCTACTGAGAAATAGAGATATCAATGAAGATATTACTGTATCGCTTTGAAGTTTGCTTATAAGTATAAATGATTTTGAATATTGGAAACAAACATAATAAGCAAGTGCAGAAATCAGGCAAAATAATTTTTTATTCTTTGTTTCAATATTAATTGATCCATGTATGTGTTCAAGCATCGAAGCCCCTTTTTCCAAAGAATGAGCCGCTTTTGCATAGTCGTGGTTTTCAAAATAATTACACCCAATATTCAGATATTTGAACGCAAGAATATTTAGTTGTTCATCCTTAATAGTATATCGAGGAAAATTCTGTCGGGATTCACCCGTATTATAAAGGATATATCTTGCATTAGCCTGGGCTATTAGATTTTGTAGAGTTGAATCTGATTCTAATGCCTGATAACTTTCTTCAACATGTTCTATATTCATAACAAATCAGGATTAGCAATTAGTTCTTCTGCTTTTTCAAATACGGATTCAATAAATCCTTCCGGGTCATCAATGCCAACTGAAATGAAAACCAAATTAGAATTGTCACTATTCAAATGCCTTTCAACAGTTCTTGATGTGTTGGTATTGCTCAATAGCAATCCTGCATAAATCAAATCACCTCTATCTTTTACATCCTGTACTATATAATCATCTAATTTCCTTGCGAGAGGTTCGTTTGTTTTTGCTATTTCTTCTACCAAAAATGTATATGACAAAGGCAGGGTGTCTTTACTCAAAGAATTAGTAATATCTTCAATAACATCTTTTACAGGTGTCTTTCGAAATTTGGATTCTCCTAAATATATCTTTATTTTTTCATTTCCATTTTCTTCAAATAAGTCAACCATTAATGTATCATCTCCTTTTATCGCTTGGTCGACATTAGGATTATACTTTAATTTGAAAACTTTGATAAATTCTTTTCCCTGCGTTGTCTGAATATAATCAGTCAAAAGTACCTCGGTTGCATTACCTTTTTTTACTTTATCAGCAATTGGTAACTTTCTATGTTGTGCTGCATATTTTGCATAGCCTAAACTGCCGTATTTTTCTTTCAGTCTATCTGTTCTAAATTGAGTGTAGTGGTGGTTAATAATCTTTCTTGCCATCCATTCAATTAAATCGTCATCTACAGCAGTAGATTCCGTCAGTTCTCTATGACATTTTGTGGCAGAATCAGGTAAGTCATTTACTCCAAGCCATTTTCCAAAGGGATGTGTATTATCTGGGTGTTCACCTATTAACTTTTCTTGTTTTGTCATAATCAAAATCTTAAAACAACATATTGTTTTTTATTTTCTCACCCTATATTAACACCTGTCATTCACCAAATTTTGCAGGAGTTGAACCTTATTCAATTCGGAATTGCCATTAATGTTATGAAGAAACCCAGTGTTGTGTTTATCTGATTTATCTATGATAGCCATTAATAATTCAATGTTATTTCTCTGTATCTGAGTTAGTTTAGAATATTCCTCAATAATCTCATCCGATTCATGTGTATTTGTGTACTCCGTCATTTTACCAAATAAGCCAACCATTACATCCGAAAGTTGGATTAGAATGTCGGATTCAGAATCAACAAATTGATAGTTGGTAATCGGGATGTTATTGTCGAGAATAGCAAAAGCAGCCAACTGCTCTTGGATGGTTATTTCAATATCTAAAACATGTTGTGAGTTCTTAAACATATATATAGACGCAAGATAATAATGAACAAAACTGTCAATAAGCATGTGACTTGTATTATCTCTCAAAAATGTAAGGTCATTATTCTTGAGTGCCCCTTGCAATAAGCCTTTTAACATCATTAATGGGAAATGTAGATTTGATTCATCCTGATATTTCTCAATCAAATTAATTATAGCTTTACAGAAAGGCTTAATGTCATTTTCTTGTAGGTTCGGGTAGTTGTAACGATAGAATAAATCGTGGATAAAATCAATTTCAAGTTTACAGATGATATAAAAAGCATCTTTCATAGCAGGGGCAAAACCTAACATCTGCATCTGATCAAATCCAGAATCTTCTATTGCAGAATCCACAATATCCGCAAGTGACCAGTAAAGATAGTTGAGGCTAAAATAATGCAAATACAAATCAGAATCGAGGACACGACGTAATATAGGTTCAAGTTTTTTTGATGTAAGGCAAGTTAAAAAATCACCGTTAGTAATCGTTTTAAATTTTACCTCAGTTTGATTGGGTGTCAATTTTAAGAAATCAAAAATATCATCAATTTGTGGACGTTGACCAGAATATGCCACCCCACCTAAAACGAAATTAGCATCCAGTGAATTGTTAAAATCAAACTCACGAACTTTGAGTTTTCGAAAGTTATTTGTTTCATCATAGAAAAAAGTATAGCTGGTATTAAAATCAGCGTTGGGGTTAGCAAGCATTGTAAATTCCCTTAACTTCCCTATTTCATAATCCATATTTACTGCATTAAATATTTCGCCAGCAAAGATACGATTTTATAGCTGAACAGCAGAATCTTATCGTTGGTATTCATAACATCAGCGCCACAAGCAGCCATTCCGACGCCACAAGCTGCCACACCCTGAAAGTATAGCTTCGGGGCGTTTTCGTCTTCTTACTTTCGCATTTTAATCCATTATTAAACAGCTAAAAAACAAATTGATTATGCAGCAGGAAGATGATTTGAGAGGCTTGGCGAAAGTCATGGACTTTATGCGGGCGTTAAGTATTCTGTTTGTCGTGATAAACATCTATTGGTTTTGTTACGGCGCAATCAAAGAGTGGGGTATCCATATCGGGGTCGTCTATAAAATCCTGCTCAATTTCAACCGTACTGCCGGATTGTTTACCTCAATCCTGTTTACAAAAATCTTTGCGGTAGTGTTCCTTGCCCTGTCCTGCTTAGGAACTAAAGGAGTCAAAAACGAGAAAATAACCTGGAATAAAATCTATGTCTGTCTGATTTTGGGGTTCATTTTCTTCTTCCTGAATTGGTGGCTGCTGGTCTTGCCGTTTCCGCTCATAGCCAATGCAGGATTCTACATTTTTACAATGACCGTAGGCTATATCCTGCTGCTCATGGCGGGTATATGGATGTCACGCCTGCTCAAAAGCAATCTCATGGACGATGTATTTAATACGGAGAACGAAAGTTTTATGCAGGAAACCCACTTGATGATGAACGAGTATTCTGTCAATCTCCCTACATGTTTTTGGTTTAAGAAAAAGATGTGGAAAGGCTGGATAAATGTAGTTAATCCATTCAGGGCGGCGATAGTGTTAGGTACTCCCGGCTCCGGCAAGTCATACGCCGTAGTAAACCAATTCATCAAACAACAGATTGAAAAGGGATTTTCGATGTATGTGTACGACTTCAAATTCCCTGACCTTTCTACGATTGCCTATAACCACCTGCTTAACAACCGCGAGGGTTACGCCAAAGTCCCGACGTTCTACGTGATTAATTTCGATGACCCATCCCGTTCGCACCGCTGCAATCCGATTAATCCCTCATTCATGGACGATATATCGGATGCCTACGAAAGCGCATACACTATCATGTTAAACCTCAATAAAACGTGGGTGCAGAAACAAGGGGACTTTTTTGTAGAGTCGCCCATTATTCTGTTCGCAGCCATTATTTGGTATTTGCGCATCTATAAGGACGGAAAGTATTGCACCTTCCCCCATGCTATCGAGTTCTTGAATAAACGCTACGAAGATATTTTCCCAATTCTGACCTCTTATCCCGAATTGGAAAACTACCTGTCACCATTTATGGACGCATGGCTCGGAGGCGCTGCCGATCAGTTAATGGGGCAGATTGCATCAGCTAAAATCCCGCTCTCGCGTATGATAAGCCCACAACTTTATTGGGTTATGTCGGGCGACGAATTTTCACTGGATATAAACAATCCTGACGATCCGAAAATCCTTGTCGTCGGCAATAATCCCGACCGGCAAAATATATACGGTGCGGCTTTGGGGTTGTACAATTCCCGCATTGTGAAACTCATTAATAAGAAAGGCCAACTTAAAAGCAGCGTAGTTATAGACGAACTTCCGACGATTTACTTCAAAGGGCTGGACAACCTGATAGCCACCGCCCGAAGCAACAAAGTAGCCGTATTGCTTGGTTTTCAAGATTTTTCGCAGTTGAAGCGCGACTACGGAGATAAAGAGGCCGCCGTCGTGATGAACACGGTCGGTAATATCTTCTCCGGCCAAGTCGTCGGCGATACGGCAAAGACCCTTTCCGACCGCTTCGGTAAGGTATTGCAGAAACGGCAATCCATGACGATTAACCGAAACGACAAATCCACTTCGATAAATACCCAAATGGATAGCCTGATACCCCCGTCCAAGATCAGTAACTTAACCCAGGGTATGTTCGTGGGAGCCGTGGCTGACAACTTCGATGAACGAATAGAACAAAAGATTTTCCATTGTGAAATTGTCGTCAATAACGAGCGTGTAACCGCTGAAACTTTAGGCTACAAGAAAATTCCCGTTATCGCCAACTTTGTCGATGATACCGGGATGAATCGCATGAAAGAAATGATACAGGAAAATTACAACCGCATCAAAGTTGAAGCCAAGCAGATTGTTGCCGATGAGCTGGAGCGGATTCGCAACGATGAAAACCTGCGCCATTTGCTGCCATAACAGGAAAAATTGAAAAGCAATAAACTTTGAGCCGAGTTTCTTCCTCGGTTTATATTGCCAATTATTTAAGATATTGATAACTAAAAGAAAATTTAAATTATTAATTCGACTTAAATCATTATATTTGCAAAATACATCAATAATTTGACTGATGAAACAAATAAATAGGTTAAAAGTTGTACTTGTAGAGCAGAATAAAACCGGGAAATGGTTGGCGGAAACGTTGGAGAAGAATGAAGCGACTGTTTCCCGTTGGTGTACTAACGAATCACAACCTTCACTTGAAACGTTGGTGAAAATTGCCAATGCTTTGAAAGTTGATGTGAAGGACTTGCTTGTTTCGACAATAGGGAAAAAAGAAATTTAAAAATAGAAGATATGGATACAATTAAGCTGCCCAAATTAGAGCGCATAGTTTTTCAGCAAATAGGTTGTAAGAATAAAATCAAACAGCTAATTGCCCCGGAAATGGATTTACCTATTAACATTGTTGCGAATGATAGGAGTTCTGTCACCATAGATTTTGAAGGGATTAAATATTGCTTAACTTGTAATTCAGATTCTTATCCTAATGATGTAGAATATGTCCTTCTTACCAATGTTAGACCAACATCTGAACGATTAATAGCGAAGACAATTACTGTAAAAGGATGGTTAAAACACCCTTTACAAAAGGAATACGCAGTTGAAGAAGTTATTTCATCATGGAAAGATGATTTCTTTTTCAAAGAAGAAAATAGAGTAGCAGAAATTAATGGATTGAGATCGCCGCAATTAGGTGCTTTGCACATGATTCTTGGTCATCTACAACTTCCTTTAGATACAGCCACAATTGTTCTTCCAACAGGAACAGGGAAGACTGAAACAATGCTATCTGCGTTAGTTGCCAACCAGTGTATGAGATTATTGGTAACCGTTCCTTCCAATTCATTACGAATCCAACTTTTTGAAAAATTTGAAACATTGGGATTACTCAAAAAATTCGGAGTAATTGGAAAGAAATCATTATATCCAATCGTCGGCATTATTAATGGAAAATTCAATTCATCTGAAGAACTTAAAGAGTTTCTCGAAAAGTGTAATGTGATAGTAACAACTATGCACATTCTTATCGGAAGTTCTGATAATGAACAAGAAATTGTAGTATCAGCATGTTCAAATATATTTATTGACGAGGCGCACCACGTAAAAGCCCCTTCTTGGAATCAATTTAAAAGTAAGTTTCCTGCGGAAAAAGTAGTTCAATTTACAGCAACACCCTTCCGAAATGACGGACAAAGATTGGATGGTAAGATAATATATAACTTTCCACTTAAATACGCCCAAGAACAAGGATACTTCACTAAAATAGATTTTATACCGATTCGGGAATATGATTCGGATAAAGCCGATGAAAAAATAGCAGAAGTTGCAGTTCAACGTTTAAGGGAAGATTTGAAAACCCATAATCATATTCTAATGGCTCGTTGTGCGACACAAGAACGGGCAGAAAAAATTTTTGATTTATATAAGAAACATGCGGATTTAACCCCTGTTATTATATATTCCAATTGCCCTGACTATAAAGAAACGTACAGAAAGATTACCAAGAAGGAAGCAAAAATTATTGTTTGTGTTGATATGCTTGGAGAAGGTTTTGATTTACCGGAACTAAAGATAGCGGCCTTTCACGATATCCGAAAAAGCCTTCCTATCACGTTACAATTTGCAGGGCGTTTTACTCGTACTAAGTATGATGAAAAACTCGGACATGCTTCATTTGTAGCCAACATTGCAGATTTGGATGTTCGTGCGGAACTGGAAGAATTGTACGCTGACGGTGCGAACTGGAATCAAATCCTATCTGATACAAGTTTTGGGAGAATAAATGATGAAGAAGAATATAAAAATTTAATGGATGGTTTTGAGAATATAAATAACTCAAACATCCCATTTAGTAATATTCATCCTAAGTTTAGCGTAGTAGTTTATAAAAATAAAACGAATGGGTGGTTCCCAAGTAATTTCAGCAAAGGAATCCCTGGTTTCGATGATTTGGAGTACCAATTTCATGACATCAATAAAGAAGAAAAAATACTTGTAATCATAACTGCAAGAAGAGGAAATGTTGAATGGGTAAATCACAAGGACATTCAACAAGTTGTTTGGGATATGATTGTTGTTTTTTGGGACACAAAAAACAATCTTCTTTTCATAAACAGTTCTGATAATGGAAGTCTGTATAAAGAACTTGCAGAAGCAATTATTGGGGATGGAGAAGCAAAGAAACCCGAAATAATAAAAGGCATTGATGTGTTCAAGACCTTTTATAATATAAACAGAACCAAGTTGAGAAATGTAGGACTTAAATATTTTATTGGAAAGGATATTCGATTTAGGATGCACGTTGGGTCGGATGTTGCAGAGGCTTTAAGCCTTGCCGAAAGACAGAAAGGAGAAAAAGCATTTGTTGTGGGTTCAGGGTTTGAAGAAGGTGAACCAGTTAATATAGGGGCTTCGTATAAGGGACGCATCTGGAATGTGATAAAAAAGGGAGACTTAAAGGATTTCAAACAATGGTGTCTTGAAATAGGAGATAAATTAATAAACAAAGATATTGATTCTAATCAAATCTTGAAAGAGACGTTGATTCCAGAGACCATTTCAATAGTACCTGATGTCTATCCAGTTTGCATTGATTGGGATGAGGACATTTACATGAGCCATGAGAACCATTTTAGGTTTTCAATTGGTGGTTCCAATACAACAGTAGCCAATACCGACATTAGTATGACAAGTCCGTTTGAAAATGGCAAACTATTGTTCTCAATAATTACTGACCACAAAAAAGCAGATTTTGAACTCAAATTATTTGAAAATACTACGACAGATGAACCTTATGCCGATTTCAGTATTGTTCAAATAAGCAAGGAGAAGGTTGAAGTATCCAATGGAAGTAAAACCTATACCGGAGTTCAATTCTTTGAAAAATATATTCCGACAATTTGGTTTGCCGACGGTTCGGCCTTGACAGGAAACGAATATGTTCAATTAAAGCAAGTCATTAGTGTTTATCCTAAAGACAATATCATCGCTTGGAATTGGCAAGGGGTTTCGTTGGAAAAAGAATCACAACATGTAAATCCCAAAATAACAGATTCAATACAATATAAAGTTATAGAGGTACTTAAAAAAGATAATTACGACATTATATACGATGATGATTATTCCGGCGAGATTGCAGATGTTGTTACTTTAAAACTTCATCCTGATAAACTTAGCGTGGGTTTATATCACTTGAAGTTTGCCATTAATGGGAAAGTAACCGAGCAAGTAAAGAATCTATATGAAGTCTGCGGACAAGCCCAAAAGTCGGTTCATTGGAAACATAAGGAAGGAGTTGAATTTATCAATCACTTGCTTAGACGAGAAACTAAAAATCGGAACGGTCAAACATGCAGTCGATTAGAAGTTGGCACAAAAAAGGATTTGGAAAAACTATTATCAATTGCTAAAAAAGAAATTCCTATGGAGTATGAAATATATATAGTTCAGCCGGGATTTTCAAAAGTAACGGCAACGAACGAAATACTAACCTTATTAGGGGTGACCGAAAATTATCTGAAAGAAGTTGCCGGAATTAATTTGAAAATTATAGCCAATCAATAGTTGTGGTTCTATTGGATGTAAAGAAAGAAATTATGTATATATCGAAAATAAAAATCAAAGGATTTCGGAATTTTAAAGAAAAAGAAATTCTGTTCAATGATGGAATAAATGTTATTATTGGCCATAACAATGCAGGGAAAAGCAATGTGTTGAAAGCAATATCTTTAGCAATTGATACACAAAGTTCAAAGCGATTGGATGTACATGACTTTAATAAACACACTATGATTGAGGAACTAAAGGCTAATCCGCCTAAAGTATCTATTAATCTTACCATCTCTCAAAGCAAAGACGAAGACCCTAATTCAGATGATTTGGTGACTGTTGGAAATTATTTAACGAAGCTGGCATCACCATACGAAGCTCTGCTTACATACGAATTTTTCTTACCTGAAAGCGAGAGACAAAAGTATATAGATGCTTTATCTGAAGTAGATAATATAAAGAAAACATGGAAGGTCATTCAGCATGACTTCTTACGACTATACACTTCAAGAATATGGGGTGGAGACCCCACATTGCAAGTACAGGCAGATAGCGAATCATTACAAAAATTCGATTTTCAATTTTTAGATGCTATCCGAGATGTTGAGCGTGATATGTTTTCAGGGCGTAATACTCTTTTAAGAGAAGTATTAGACTTCTTTATGGATTATAATATCAAGAATGATGCAACTAAAAGTACGGAAGCCAAACTTGCAGAAATAAAAGCATTAAAGGAAACCTTTTCTATAAACGCAGATGCATTACTTCAAACTTTGCAAGATAGAATGCGTGAAGGTAAGGGACAGATACTTGATTATGCAAAACAAACAGGAGCTTCATTCAATCGAGCGAATCCGGACTTTGACGGAAGTTTGTCGGATGTAGAACTATTTTCCGCATTAAAATTAATCATTGAATATGAAACAGGGATAACAATTCCAGCTACCCATAACGGCTTGGGATACAATAATCTTATATTTATGTCCCTGCTTTTAGCAAAAATGCAAGTAAATTCCGATGGAAATTATTTGGGAAGCAATGCCAAGGTGTTTCCTATTTTAGCTATTGAAGAGCCCGAAGCACATCTTCATCCTGCTATGCAGTATAAGTTTTTGAAATTTTTAAAAGAGAACAAAGATGTAAAAAAGAAGGTTCGTCAAATATTTGTAACGACCCATTCAACTCAAATTACGTCGGCTGTTTCTTTAGACGAAATAATCTGTCTGCACAGCGAAAATGATATATTATCAGTAGGATATCCGGGCAAAGTTTTCAGTGAAACAGCTGAAGACGAAAAGTCAAAAGCGTATGTTCAGCGATTTTTAGATGCCACCAAATCGGATATGCTTTTTGCACAAAAAGTAATTTTAGTAGAAGGTATTGCGGAAGAATTACTTTTAGCGACAATGACAAAGTATATCGGACATTCTTTAGAAGATAACCATGTCGCTGTGATTAATGTTGGGGGCAGATATTTCAGTCATTTTACCAAATTATTTGACACATCCAGCCCTCATGCTATATCCAAAAAGATAGTCTGTTTAACAGATAGAGACCCAAGTAGAAAAAGACGGAACGGCGGACAACGTTTCGAAAAATGCTATCCTTATGAGTATTGTTGTGATGTTGCAAGTTATGAGTATTCAGAAAACGCGAAAGATAATATCAATGCTTTCAATTCCAACGCCACTATTCACTTCTTTAGTCAGGATGAGCTAAAGAGTAAGACTTTTGAGTATGATTTAATGTTACATAATTCTACATTGGAGATGCTTGTTACGGATTCTATGAAGAATCAAGAAGAAATAAAGGAATTAATGACGATGAATTATTCCGATGCTTTGAATAAGCTAAGGGCAAGTGATGAAAATGATAGAATAGTACAATCTTTGGAGGCATCTTTATGGGGCGAAGACGAAAAGAAAAAAGCATTGGTGGCTTCTCGATATTTAAATTCAGTTGGTAAGGGTGAAAATGCGTTAGAGTTATGTAATATCTTGGAAGAAAATCTTCTGTTACCCGAAAATGAAAGAAAAACTTTTAATGTTCCACAATATATAAAAGATGCAATAGAATGGCTACTTCAATAACATCTGACGATTTAATTCCGATAGAGCAGCATTTTAGAGTGTCTGCAGGCCCCGGTGCAGGAAAAACACACTGGCTAATAAATCATATAAAAAATGTTTTACATACATCATCCAGGCTATATAAGACGAGAAAAGTTGCTTGCATTACTTACACCAATATCGCAGTTGAAACGATATTAACAAGGCTTGGTTCGTCTTCCGATAGAGTGGACGTAACTACTATTCATAGTTTTCTATATAAGCATATTGTAAAACCTTACGTCAAATTTATTGCAGATGACTACGAACTTAATGTCAATAGAATAGATGGACACGACGAAGTAACCATAAGCAGAGGGCGAATTATTAATTGGGTTACAAATCATCCTAAGGCAAGTTCATTGTCACATCCATACACAGTTAATCAATTGACAAGACTTGAAGATAATATTGCTGCTTTAACCAATTGGTTATCAAAAGTATCTTTTACATTTAATTCAACTGATAATTTGGTTATTTCCTGCGATAGAAAATATGCTTATTCTAATGATGCTAATCGGCGATATCTGAACAAAAGATGTTTGGATTTATTAGAAACGGATTTGATAAGCCTGAAAAAAGAGTATTGGAAAAGAGGAATCTTGCATCATGATGACGTTTTGTTTTTCAGCTATCAATTATTAGTGAGATACCCATTCATATTAACCATTTTAAGAGCAAAGTTCCCTTACTTTTATATTGATGAATTTCAAGATTCAAATCCCATCCAAGTTCCAAGTTCGAATTTTGAAAATGATTGGACAAGTCGAAACGAGGGTAGGAATCATTGGGGATAAAGCTCAATCTATATATGGGTTTCAAGGAGCAGATGCCAGTCAATTTGAGGCCTTCCGCTTAGATGGAATGACAGACTATCAGATGTTGGATAACCGTAGAAGTACCAATCAAATTATAGACTGTCTTAATTTGATTCGACCGGGATTTATGCAAAACAAGGTTAATGATATGAATGGTGAAATTCCTCATATTATAGTCGGTAATACAAAATCCGCTCTCAACAAAGGCAAAGAACTATGTTCTTCCGATATCATTCATTCGCTCTCATATAAGAATATTACTTCCAATGCCATAAAAAAAGAAATGGATGTCAATGTTCCTACAAATAATTTGTTCAAATCATTATCAGAGAAGGATTCAAATAAAGAAAGGCAATCGTTAGTTTCTGCATGTATAAAAGCCACAGAATATGCTATGTATAATCGTTTTAAAGAGGCTTTAAAAGAATTTGAAAAAATATTATCAAATAAGGATACTGCAAGGAAAGAGGCTTTAAAGCATTTGACATTATTGGTTAGCAGGTATCACGAGTATAGTAATGGTAGTTTGCTTGATTTTCAGGCCTTTGTAAGTACAAACATTAAGGCGGTATCAGCACTTCGAACTGGAGGGATCCAAGATTTCTACATGAATAATACCTATAAACAATTAGCGGTTTGTGTAAATATTATTGAAGATAATAGTTTGCACCGGACTATTCATAAATCAAAAGGAGATGAATTTGACAATGTGATGTTAGTTGTTGATAAAGAAGCAGATTTGAGTTTTTTATTTTCACCTAATTTGGATAACAACGAAGACCATCGTGTTTTTTATGTTGCCATGAGTAGGGCAAAAAACAGGCTGTTTATTTCAACGCCGACATTGAGTGCCGCTAATAGGGCCAAGGTGGCTGTAATGCCTCTTGCAATACATGACCTTCCATAGCTTTATGTCCCCCCTTCCTTTATTGCATTTTTTGTGGGAGAGGGGTAAAAAAACGCAAGAAAATAAAATGTAATCCCAACTTAAGCCCATCCATATCTGCTAATATTAAACAATATACACCTTTAAGTTTGGATTCTTTTAATCTTCCGATTGTGTATCAACCATACGGAAAGAAAAACCCTGCACCCGTCAAAATTCCCGGTGCAGGGTTCTGTATTTCAGGCAAATCATATCACCAATCATACTCCCGGAGGAAGTTTGTCACCCATCTTTTCTCTGCGCTCGAATATTTCGCCGTCAGCGATGAACGTACCATCGCCACGAGCATGTAATATGCGTTTTTCCTTACGCTCTTCATCTATCCACGCCTTAACCCCGTCCAATACAAAAATATTGTGCTGTTTGATGTGATCTACCACGCGGCACTCTATATTCGCATAACATTCCTTGATCAGCGGGGCGCTGACCTGCGAGGCCGGAAGTGGCGTAAGACCGAACCGGGCAAATTTGTCCGTCTCCTTTCCCGTCGTAGTTCCCACGTCGAGCATCGTGTCCACGAGGTCGGCAGTAACAATCCCAATGACACACTCCCCAGTCTTTATGAGCGCTTCGCAGGAATAATTCCACAGCCCGGTAAGCAATGCGAATCTCGGCGTAAAATCCATGACCATTGTCCATGATATGGTCATGATGTTGTGTTTTCCTTCGTGGGAAGTGGTTATCATCGTTACCGGCCCCGGTTCGATGAGCATAAAGGCTTTCTGTAATTCGAGTTCTTTCATTGGGTCACACTTTTATTTTCTGCAAGGCAATCAACCGGGATATATTCCTGACCGTTCTTACCGGCAGCATAACAAGTCCGACACAAATTGACAGACAAAGCTTTATAACAAAATAAAACACCCAGCCGATGATCGGCAGAAACAGAAATATTCTCGGAGTGATGCTTGTTAATGTTTTCCAGCCGGAAATTATCCCGGAAAAAACATAAATTGGTATTACATACGAAATTACATTATATACCAGATGAAAAGAAAGTCCTTCGTTTGTCCATCGGGCAAACGGTACGGCAAGTAGAATCCCTACACCGAAGGTCAGCACCAATTCTTTGATTATCCCGCCCTTTTCCGCATTGATCCGCTTCCCGTTACAATTTTTGCATATAGGCACGGAGTAGGCGGAAGCGCATTCGGCGCATAGTCCTTTACCGCAATCCGGACATTGGGCTACCGCAGGTTGTATGGGATGTTCATAGCAATTCATATCTGTATCTGATTAAAAATCAATATACTTGCAAAGATAACCATATTCCTTTAATTCAGGATGTTTGCGGTTTTTATTATTCTTGATCAACGGGTTTATCGCAAACACAGGATTCAGGTTGCGGTTTTAAAATTGTACCTTTGTAAATGAAAAGTAAATAATATCATGCAACCGAAAGAACTTATCAAACAATGGGTTGAGTTATTCAATCAAGGCGATGCAAATAAAATCGCCGAATTATATCATGATGACGCGATAAATCATCAGGTAGCAAATGAACAGGTAGAAGGCAAAGAAAATATTCATAAGATGTTTGAAAGCGAATTTGCTGCTACCAAAATGGTTTGCATCGTCGAAAATATTTTTGAAGACGGCCAGTGGGCAATCCTTGAATGGCGCGACCCGCTTGGTTTACGTGGTTGCGGATTCTTCCATGTGATTAACGGAAAAATCAAATTCCAGCGCGGATATTGGGATAAATTGTCGTTTTTACGGCAACATCATTTGCCGATACCTACCGAATAATTTTAACGAGTTTCGGATTGTATTCTTATATCATTGTTTTTCGGCAATAATACAAAACGAAACATCTTTTTGTATTTCGATGACCCGGATGATTTTCAAGCCGCTTTTTTCGGTCATTCCTATAATTTGGTCAATAGAGTACTTGGAATATCCGTATTGGGCATGATGCATTTTATCCAATAATTCTTTGGAATAAAATACATTAATGAATATTCCATTAGGTTTTAAGATGCGTTCAATTTCAGCAAAACTACTTTCCGTATCATCCCAAAAGTAAACTGTATTCACGGTGCATATTTTGTCAAAAAAGGTGTCATTGTAGGGGAGTTTCTTTATATTAGCCAAGCACAAATCCAATTTACCTTCTGAAATTACATGCTTCAATTTATGTCTGACTTTGTTCAGCATATCCTGCGAAATCTCAATCCCGTAAACTTTTTTCGGATTTTGTTCCAGTAGTTTTTTAATCAGATAACCATTGCCAAATCCGATATCCAATATTATATCGGTCGGTTGAATATTAATACTCCCCTGTACCGCATTATATTGTTGTGCATTCTGTTTATTCATTATGAAATGAACAATTGTACCGCCGAACCCCGACGGATTACCGAATTGTTTGGCAACATATTTTGTAAAAGATTTCACTACTTTTTCTTTATAAGGCAAAGATACAGTTTCTCGTCGGCTCAATTGAATAAATTCCAACCCCATTCCAACTTCGATGCCACACCCATCCAAATCGAAGCCACAAGCTGCCATCAACTGTAAACACCCCTATTATTCAGCCGTTTACGCATACCTTCGTTCCGCATTAATAGTAATGCGGAATAATAAAATCATTTTTCATCATGGAAGAAAAAGCTAAAAATGAAGACCCGAAAGTCCTTTTGACACAGAGCGAGGATGGCAAACTGAAGGCCATTTCAGGAGAAGGTAAGGACGGCAAACTGAAAACCGTCGATCCCACGAAAGAGAATGCCAATAACTTTCTCAAAATCGACACACGCGGCAATGCGCTGGAAAATTTCTTTAAGAAGTTTTCCGAACAGTTCAAAACCCCGTCCCATACGGGTATCTACGCCGTGAGCGTCAAAGCCGTCGATAAGATGTCGGCTTTCTTCGACAAGATTATTAAGACCGACCCTGCCGACAAGGTGCTTGACCCGTACCGTCTGACGCCGGAAGGAAAGATGCAGGAACAGGCACCGGGAAAGTACCAACCGCTTGACCTGAACAAACTCGACTGGAAAGAAGCCGACAAGCTGGGACTTTCCGGCAAGTCATTACAGGATGCACTCAAAGCCATGTCCTACGGTCACAAGTCGCCCGGACTGATCGAGGTGCGCATGGAAATCGACGGCAAGGAGTTGCAGACCAAAGCCCGCCTGTCGTTTGAACAGCAGCCCGACGGCACGATCAAAATCCAAACGCACCCCTTTCAGGAGAAGCCCGATTTTGAAAAACCGTTTTTGGGTGTCCTGTTTACTCCCGACGAGCAAAAGCAACTCACCGCTACCGGCCACGGCGGGCGTGTCTTTGAGTTGGAAATGACCCCCGGTGGTGAAAAAGTCCTGGCGCTCGTTTCGCTGGATAAAATCACCAACCGCTTCGAGGCTGTTCCTCTCTCCGAAATCCAAATTCCTAAAGTGTTGAAAGGCGTGGAGCTTTCGGATAAGCAACAGGAAGGGTTGAAAAACGGACAAGGGGTACTGGTTGAAAACATGGATAAGAAGCAACGCCCCGGCGAAGAACCCGGCGGCAAGATTACACGCATCGTCCAGTACAACGCCGTGAATAAAAATTTTGATTTCCTTTTTACTCCCGAACAGCGCCAGCAGCACCAACAAGAGCGGGCTGCGAAAGCAGAGCAGAAAACAGCGCCGGACGATAACCAGCCGCTCAAAGCCCGAAAAGCCGGCGAAGTATGGGTACGTCCCGTACAAGGCGGCGTCGAATTGACCCGCGAACAGTTCAAAGACCTGCTAAATAACAAACCGGTCTGGGTAGAGGGTATGCAACGCCCGCAGGCTAAACAGGAGGGTGCGAAACAAACCGAAGCCACCGACCAAAAGGGGCAGAAGTACAACGCCTGGGTATGGCCGGATCAGGACGCCGGGCGTATCCGCCACACCAGCCTGCCACCCGAACAATGGAAAGAGGCGCAGGCCAAAAAGCAGGCGCAACCCGCCGAAGGCTTCAAAACGCAGGTTGCCGTAAACAATGAAGGCAAAACCAACGAGGCGACCAAGCAATCGACCGAACCACTGAAGAAAGGCCAGACGCAGCCCACCGAAAAGCAAGCGGAGAAAAAAGAGCAAAAGCAACAGCAGTCACCCGCCAAACCCAGGAAAAGCGCCGGGCATAAGCTGTAGTTCCAATTTATCAACCACTAAAAAAATCAACGATGAAAGTCATCATAGCAGAAAAGCCCAGCGTAGCACGAGATATTGCCGCTATCGTGGGCGCAACGTCGAAGAAAGACGGATATATGGAAGGTAACGACTGGACTGTTACCTGGGCGTTCGGCCATCTGGTAGGATTGGCGATGCCCGAAGCCTACGGCTTTACAAGTTTCAGGCGCGAGAACCTGCCGATACTCCCGCAGGAGTTTACCCTGATTCCCCGCCAGATCAAAGAGGGCAAGCAGTACAAGAACGACCCCGGCGTGATGAAACAACTTAAAATCATCAAAGAGTTGTTTTCCAAAGCCGAGGGCATTGTCGTGGCAACAGATGCCGGGCGCGAGGGTGAATTAATCTTCCGATACATATACAATTATGTAGGCTGTTCCCGCCCGTTCCAACGGCTATGGATCAGCAGCCTTACCGACAAGGCCATCAAAGAGGGTTTTCAGAACCTCAAACCCGGCAGCGATTATGACAACCTCTATTTATCGGCGAAAGCAAGGAGCCAAGCCGATTGGGTAGTCGGCATCAACGCCTCGCAAGCCCTGTCGATTGCCGCCGGTCGCGGATCATGGTCGCTCGGCAGGGTACAAACCCCAACGCTGGCGATGATATGCAGCCGTTATCTAGAGAACAAGGACTTCAAGCCGCAGACATATTTCAAATTAAAGCTGCACACGGCAAAGGACACAACGGAGTTTTCTGTTTTATCGGTAGATAAATACGATAGCCGTTCTGCAGCCGACGAGGTACTACAACAGGTGAAGGCTGCCGGAATCATCCGCGTTACGGCTGTCGAAAAGAAAGAGGTGAAACAGGAACCGCCTTTGCTTTATGACCTCACCACCTTGCAGAAGGAGGCCAACAGTAAGCACGGCTTTTCGGCGGAAAAGACGCTGAACATCGCCCAGGCGTTGTATGAGGGTAAGAAGATTTCCTATCCTCGTACCGGCAGCCGGTATATCTCCGCCGACGTGCTGGACGAAATACCGCACCTGATCGCCACATTAAAAAACCATCCCCGTTTCGGCGCCTATGCGGCGGGGATGGAAAATATCGTGTTAAACATCCGCTCGGTGGACGATAAGAAAGTGACCGACCACCATGCGCTCATCATCACCGGAGATCCGGCGGACGGATTGACCGGAGATGAGCGGACGATTTATGATATGGTGGCGGGGCGTATGCTGGAGGCTTTTTCTAATCGTTGCACCAAAGAGAACACCACCATTTCGCTTGACGCGGGTGGCGTACACTTTGTCGCAAAGGGCAGCGTAACGCTACTTCCCGGATGGCGGTCTGTATTCAACGCCACCGATGAAGAAGCGCAGGACGAGGATGTAATCACGCTGCCCGCACTCGCCGAAGGCGATACGCTTCCCGTACGGGATATGGAAGTGTTGGAAAAGCAGACCAAGCCCCGCCCGTTGCATACCGAAGCGACGCTGCTTTCGGCAATGGAATCGGCAGGTAAGGAGTGTGAAAACGAGGATGAACGCGAAACGATGAAAGATGCCGGTATCGGTACGCCCGCTACCCGCGCCGCGATTATCGAAACGCTGTTTTCACGGGAATACATTACCCGTGAAAAGAAAGCGCTCGCTCCCACTAACAAAGGGCTGGTAGTCTATCTGGCTGTGAGAGAAAAGAAAATCGCTGATGTGGCGATGACAGGAGGGTGGGAATTTGCCCTGGCTAAAATCGGACGCGGTGAAATGGATGCCGCAACATTCCACCGCTCAATAGAGGTTTATGCTTCGCAGATAACCACGGAATTGCTCAACATTCTATTTGAACACAAAGACGACCGCCCCGGTTGCGGTTGCCCCAAGTGCAAGAACGGGCAGGTCGTGTTCTTTCAGAAGGTTGCCAAATGCAACAATGAAAACTGCGGGCTGACCGTATTCCGCACCATTGCGAAAAAGGATTTGACCGACACGCAGCTTACCTCTCTTATGATAAACGGCTCAACGCCCATGATTAAAGGTTTTGTAAGCAACAAGACGGGTAATACGTTCGAGGCCGCCGTCACATTCGATGCGGAATATAAAACCGTATTCAAATTCCCCGAAAACAGAAAGGGCAATTGGAAAAAAGGTAAGTCGAGGTAAATTCCGTACCTTTGCCACTGAAAGAATCTATGACTTGCTAATTAGGGATAATTGCCTGACATCGGATTTTTTTAGTGGTGGCGTCCGGGGCAAGGCTCCGGGCGCTTTTTCCTTTCCCTCCCGTCTTTATTTACCACTAAAAAAATCAAAAGATGAAAGCAATAAATAAACGCACAGCCGTGGAATTATCTTATTTCCGGCTCTCCCTACTTTCTTATCTGCGCGATTCGCACTCCGACAAAGCCGCCGACAGGCAGTTTATCGCCTCGCGGGGCGATGCCGCCGCCGAGGTGTACAGCGCAGCCATAAAATCCGGCCACACACACGACGAGGCGGATGAGATTGCCGCCCAAACCCTTTATGCAGGAATCCATTTCTCCCCGTACCGTACCATTGTAAATATTCTGTGGAACGAGTTTACGGACGAAATAGACCCTGCGCTGGCCGAGGGGATGGCAATGGAATTATTGCCCCGCCTTACCGGTGTCTTTGGAAAATACACATTGTCGGACGATTTCTCCGATAGTCAGGAGTACAGGTTACTCTACACGGAACTGACGGGAGCAATCCAAACACTTCTCGAAGATGGCGTTCAATAAGAAAGCCCGCCTTCGGGACAACATTGAGGCGATACGGTTAGCGTTCAGCCTTGATAAAGAAGGACGGCAGGCGACACTGGCCGAACGGGAAATATTGGAAGCCTGGTGCGGTTTCGGCGGAATCAAAGCCGTGTTGAATCCCGCCGACAAACCGGAAGACGTGCAACATTGGACGAAAACCGACAGCGAACTGTTTCCGCTGGTTAGGCAGTTGCATGAAGTATTGCATAGCGAATCAAAAGACACAGCCGAATATAACCGTTATGTTTCTTCCTTAAAAAATTCCGTGTTGTCCGCCTTCTACACTCCGCCGGGTGTGGTGGCCGCACTGGCGGCGGCATTGAAGGAGAGCGGTGTTGAACCGGTACGCCTACTTGACCCTTCTGCCGGAACAGGCATCTTTTCCAGTGCTATCAGGCAAATGGCTCCCGGCTGTGAAACGACACAATTTGAAAAGGATATGCTGACAGGTAAAATCCTTTCGCACCTGAACCCAACCGAAAAGGTGCGGATAGAGGGATTTGAAAACATTGAACTCCGCTACAACGGTTATTTCGATGTGGCAGCCAGCAATATCCCGTTCGGTGATGTAAGGGTATTCGACCCCGCATACAGTAATGCCAAAGACGATGCCCACCGACAAGCATCCGGCACAATCCACAACTATTTCTTTATGAAAGGCATCGATTGTGTCCGCGAAGGCGGTCTGGTGGCATTCATCACCTCGCAGGGTGTGTTGAACGCCGAAAGCAACCGCTCCGTGCGGGAGTGGCTGATGGAACGGTGCGAACCGGTTTCCGCCGTCCGCTTCCCGAACAATCTCTTTACCGACCATGCAGGCACGGAAGTAGGCAGCGACCTGATCATCCTGCAAAAAAAATCGCCAGACGGGGAATTATCCGAGCGCCAACAGGATTTTATCAATAGCCGCAAGTTATCCAATGGCATTTCAGTTAATAACCTGTTCCAGACTTTCGACCGTGTCATCCACGATAGTGTAAAGGTCGGAACCGACCCTTATGGCAAACCGGCAATGGAGTTTACCCACTCCGGCGGTGTGGGCGCTATTGCCGCCGAACTTCGCGGGATGTTGCGGGAAGATTTTTCCAGACATTTGGATATTCAGTATTACCTGTCCCATGCACGAGATATACCGGAACGGCTGCAACCGCAGGCTTCGGCTGCCGGGGAAATTAAGCCGCAACTTAACCCGGATGAATCCCGCTTTCCCGACGACCTCGACCCTTTTTGGCAGGCTATTGAAGACCACCTGTTCCCCGACGAAAAGGCGTTTTGGGATAAGGAAAAACAAACCGTTGCCGAAATACAGGGAAAGCCTGTTCAGCCGGGAATGCAGGGTTCCCTTAATTTCGCCTTTCCCGATACGGTTCCGCCACCGGCACAAACCCACGAACCGACTACGGAGGTGAAAACGGTGGAACCGGCAGACAGCATCAATAACCAACCGCTCATATCACTGTATGATTTATTCGGCTTGTCCGATGAGGAACGTACACAGGTCAAACCCAAAAACAACCGTTCCCGCCGCCGGATGGAGATACCTCAGCCGAAAGAAACACAGCAGCGGAAATCTACTAAAAAGGAAGATGACCAGCCATTGGAGTGGCGTGAAGAACTGATGCTGGAAACCCGTAAAAAAAGGGAAGCAGCGGAAAGGCAAGCCAAAGCGTCAACAAAAACAGACCCGGTTCCTGTTTATCCTATCGCCGATGCCCGCAAGGAGGAACAACTTGAAAGGCTACGAGAGGAGCAGGCACGGGAAGAACGGATGAAACCTGTTCCTTTTACCGTACCGGAACAGGGGCTGCCAAAACATTATAAAGAAGGGTCGCTGGTAACAGACGCCGACAACCGTATCGGCTACCTGCGTGACCCGGACGGTTTCCGTCCCATGTTTCACCCGCTGGAGCTTTTACCCCGGCAGCAAAAACGGGCATCGCTTTACATCGAAATCCGGGATACCTACCATCACCTCCACCTGAACGAAGCCGACACGTTGCGGGAGAATCCCGCCCTGCGTCAGATGCTCAACCGCCTGTACGACGATTTTACGGAAAAATTCGGGAACCTGAACGACCCCAGGAATCTTGACCTTATTAAGATGGACGCCGGGGGGCGGGAAATCCTCTCTCTGGAGCGCTACCGTGAGGGCAAGGCGGTAAAGGCGGATATTTTCGAGCGTCCGGTGGCATTTAATACCCAGAAGATTACCCATGCCGACAACGCCAGCGACGCGCTGGCCGCTTCGCTCAACAAGCATGGAACGGTTAATCTGGAATACATGGCGTCCCTGACGGGCGGAACGGAAGAAAGCCTGCTGACGGAATTGAAAGGAAAGGTTTACTTCAATCCGCTGGTGGGCGGCTACGAGATCGCTGACAAGTTCATCGCCGGTAACGTCATTTCCAAAGCGGACGAGGTACAGAAATTCATCGACCGGCATCCCGGCCACGAGGCAGCGGGTGAATCGCTGGCCGCTTTGCGGGAGGCCACGCCGAAGCCTATCGACTTCGACGATTTGGATTTTAACTTTGGGGAGCGGTGGATACCTACCGGCATCTATGCCGCTTATGCTTCCTACCTTTTTGAGACGGACATAACGGTAACCTACGCCTCCAGCCGCGACGAGTTCAGCCTCAATGCCCGCTCCCGGAACGCTAATATCACAGAAAAATACGGCGTTCGCAGCGAAAACCGCCTGTTCGACGGGGTTGCCCTGATGCGGCATGCCCTGCACGATACCACGCCCGACATAACCAAAACGGTCATGCAGGGAGAGCGCGAGGTCAAAGTACCCGACGGGCAGGCGATCCAACTGGCCAACAGTAAAATCGACGAAATGCGTAACGGGTTTTCGGACTGGCTCAGGGAACAATCGCCGGAGTTTAAGGACAGGCTGGCCGGCCTCTATAACCGCACGTTCAACTGTTTCGTGCGCCCGGAGTACGACGGCAGCCACCAGGTCTTTCCGGGGCTTGACCTGAAAGCATTGGGTATCGACGACCTGTATAAGAGCCAAAAGGATGCTGTCTGGATGCTTAAAACCAACGGGGGAGGTATCTGCGACCACGAAGTCGGGGCAGGCAAAACACTGGTTATGTGTTGTGGGGCAATGGAAATGAAGCGGCTTGGACTGGCTAACAAGCCGATGATTATCGCCCTGAAAGCCAACGTACACGAGATAGCGCAGACCTTTTGCACCGCCTACCCGAACGCAAAGGTACTCTATCCGGGTAAGGAGGATTTTACCCCCGCCAAACGCGCCCGTATCTTCAATGAGATGAAAAATAATAATTGGGATGCCGTGATTATGACGCATGAGCAGTTCGGCATGATTCCGCAATCGCCTGAAATACAGCGGGACATTTTGCAGAAAGAGCTGGATAGCGTGGAGGAAAACCTGGAAGTGCTGCGTAACCAGGGAAGGGAAGTTTCCAATTACATGCTCAAAGGCTGCCAGAAACGGCAGGCGAACCTTGAAGCCCGCCTGAAAGGGATTACCCACCAGATCGAAACCCGCAAGGACGATGCGGTGGATTTCAGGCGCATGGGTATCGACCACCTGTTTGTGGACGAATCGCATAAATTTAAGAACCTCACCTTTACCACCCGGCACGACCGCGTGGCAGGGTTGGGTAATTCCGAAGGAAGCCAGCGGGCATTGAACATGCTGTTCGCCCTGCGCACCATTCAGGATCGCACGGGTAAAGACCTCGGTGCAACATATCTTTCGGGTACGACGATTTCCAATTCGCTCACCGAATTGTATTTGCTCTTTAAATATTTACGTCCGAAAGAACTGGAACGGCAAGGAATCAATACCTTCGATGCATGGGCGGCGATCTTCGCCAAGAAGACCAAAGATTATGAGTTTTCCGTCACCAATCAAATCGTGCAGAAAGAGCGGTTCCGGTATTTTATTAAAGTGCCCGAACTGGCCGCTTTTTACTCCGAAATTACGGATTTTCGCACGGCGAAGGATATCGGTATCGACCGGCCGGAAAAGAACGAGATTTTGCACAATATTCCGCCCACGCCCGACCAGCAGGAGTTTATACAAAAACTCATGGCTTTTGCCAAAACGGGCGATGCGACCATTTTGGGGCGGGAACCGCTTTCCGATAGTGAGGAAAAAGCAAAGATGCTCATTGCTACGGACTACGCCCGTAAAATGAGCCTTGACATGCGCCTGATCGACCCGCAGAAGTACGGCGACCATATCGACAACAAGGCCAGCCATTGTGCCGCCGTCATTGCCGGTTACTACAAAACGTACAATCCGCAAAAAGGGACGCAGTTCGTTTTTTCCGACCTGGGAACCTATAAACCCGATATATGGAACCCGTACAGCGAGATTAAAAACAAGCTCGTTACACAGTACGGTATTCCGTCTTCGGAAATCCGGTTTATACAAGAAGCCGGGACGGAGAAATCACGCAAAGCCATAATTAAGGACATGAACGAGGGTAAAATCCGTGTGCTGTTCGGCTCCACGGAAATGCTCGGTACGGGTGTAAACGCCCAAAAGCGGTGCATCGCCATTCATCACCTTGACGCCCCCTGGCGTCCGTCGGATCTGGAGCAGCGCGACGGGCGCGGCATCCGTAAAGGCAACGAGATTGCCAAACTGTATGCCGACAATAAGGTCAATGTAGTGATTTATGCCGTTGAAAAGTCGCTGGATGCGTACAAATTCGGATTATTGCACAACAAGCAGTTATTTATCAGCCAGCTAAAAAACAACAACCTCGGTTGCCGCACCATTGACGAGGGGAGCATGGACGAGAAAAGCGGCATGAATTTCTCCGAATATGTGGCCATCCTGTCCGGCAATACGGAATTGCTGGAAAAAGCAAGGCTGGAGAAAAAAATCGCCTCGCTGGAGAGCGAGCGGCAGGCGTTCGTGCGCGGCAAGTCCTCGACCCGCTACAAGCTGGAGGGGATCATGCAGACTGTCGAAACCAACAAAGGTTTTATCGCCCGCATATCCAAAGACGTGGAAGCGTTCAACGCCCGTGTGCAGACTGCGCCGGACGGGACACGCCTTAACCCGGTCAAATTAGACGGCTTTGCGGCGACCGACCCCGTGTCTGTAGGCAAGAAACTGAACGAGATTGCCGACAAAGCGCGGACGCACGGTCTGTCGGAACCCATCGGCTCACTCTACGGTTTTACCCTGTTGGTGAAGTCGGAAACCACCGTAAAGGAAGGCTTCGATTTGGTGCAGAACCGCTTCTTTATCAAAGGCGAGGGCGAGATTTTGTATAACTACAATCACGGACACATTGCCGCCGATCCGAAAACGGCGGCAGCCAATTTTCTGAACGCCCTTGACACCATGCCCGCCTTGTTGGATAAATATAAGAAGGACAACGAAAAGCTGGTGAAGGATGTTCCCACGCTCAAAGCGGTAGTGGAAAGTGTCTGGAAAAAAGAGGACGAGTTGAAGGAATTGAAATCGGAAATGGCCGTCATAGAGCGCAAAATCGAAGCCTCATTGAAACCTATCGAACAGAGCGTTGGGATCATGGCCGGTATTGCGAAAGAGGACACTAAATCGTTTCAGGCTCCGGAGGGGTTACAGGCGGCCAAAGAGGTCATGGGTGACAGGCTGGTTATTGCCCGGCCTTCTCATGGTGCACCGCCGGAGCGAAAGGGTATCAAAATCTAACCGTAAGACCGTCGGATGTTAGATTTCCAACGGTCTTACTCTCCCTCATGATGCCAAAATTATTACACAGTGGTTTTTGATTTAGTTATTTACTCTGTTTTCAACGGTGTAAATAATTCGATCAAATTTTCTTCGGGGTCTCGCAAATGAACCACTCGCATTCCCCAACCGGGTATATCGGTTGGTTGATTAATAAATTCAACACCTTTTGCCGAAAGTGTTTTGAAGGTTTCATCTACATTTTCAACTTCAAACGAAACCATCATTTTTTCTCTACAATCGGTCGGCTGACTTTTGTCCGTATTGCCAACAGCGGGTGCCATAAGGTCAGACGTAAATATTGCCAATCCCTCAATACCCTCGGCTACTTTAAAACTTCCATAACAGCTCTCGATATTAAAAGCTGCCTCTAAACCAAGTTTTTCGGTATAAAACTTGAAACACGTTTCGTAGTCTTTGACTAATAATCTTACATTGCTGAATTTCATATCAGATCATTTTACTAATTAGGGTCTGCTGAAAAACTCAGGCCACGATTTTTAGTTTGATTGGATATGGCTGCAATATTTCAGGAATGCGAATCATCTGACTTTTGATTTGGTTCGCATTTTGCCTTATCCTTTCCAATATGTAT